>JAEEGH010000624.1_pt1 | contig 118759 bp, 76 predicted proteins | sample 9134181 | NCBI WGS metagenome assembly JAEEGH01 (sample SAMN16246544, study PRJNA631951) | gut metagenome | biome: gut microbiome; feature: rumen; material: DP-attached | host: Bos | place: Iran: Karaj | collected 2018-10
CCACGGTGCCCTTCCCTGCTGGCATCGACCAAAGTGCGTTCAGCACTTGCATCTCGCTGCGTGTTAATGTGTAGTGTTTCATAATTAAATGAAGAATGAAGAGTGAAGAATGAAGAATGGCTTCGGCTAAACCGAAGCATACAGTAACTGAGGCTAAAGCTAAAACCGAAACTTACTGTAACTAAGGCTAATGCCAAAGCTAACGCCTCATCACATCGCAAAGTTAATTCTAAGTTTTTAGAAAACTAAAACTTTAGAAAAGAAAAATCGTGCTATTCCTAAAAATTTAACGTTCATTTTTAGAAATAGCACGATGTTTTTTTAGAAGTTAACAAAGAAGTGTCCTTTGCTATGACTGAAGCTGCGGCTGAGGATTGGAATTGTTATTGTTTTCTTCCTCTGGTTTATTCAACTCAGGATAGGTGATGCGAGTGTGGTAGATATTGACGAGACGCTCCTTCAAGGTTGACTTTGCAATGGATATGTCGCGAAGTGTGATGTCGCACTCACTGAAATATCCCTCGTCCAATAAAGAATCCACAATCTTATCCACAATACCAGCAACGGTATCTTCGGTATATTCTTGGAGCGAACGAGAAGCAGCCTCCACACCGTCGCACATCATCAGGATAGCCTCTTCCGCAGTTGATGGATTCGGGCCCGGGTAAGTGAAAGGAGCTGGATCTACCTCTTCGTCTGGATGCGCATTCTTATATTTGATATAGAAATAACGAGTTGTACTCTTACCATGATGGGTGGTGATGAAACGCTTAATCACGTCAGGTAATTTGTATTTTCCTGCCAACTCTACTCCGTATGTGACATGTTCAATGATGGCAGCCGCACTGCGTTGCTCAGTGAGACGGTCGTGTGGATTGATACTACCTTGGTTTTCGGTAAAATAGCCTGGGTGTTTCGTCTTTCCTATATCATGATAAAGCGCACCAGTACGCACCAGTTGCACCTTCGCACCGATTTTCTTTGCCACTTCCGCTGCAAGGTTTGCCACCTGCATGGAGTGTTGGAACGTGCCTGGGCAGTTTTCGGACAACTCCTGAAGCAATGGATGATTGATGTTGGAAAGCTCAACCAAAGTCACATCGCTGACGAATCCAAACGATTTCTCAAGTGCCCAAAGCATAGGATAGGTAAAGAGCAAGCACACACCATTGATTAAGAAGAACATGAAGTAGCTTCGGTCCATTTCCTGAAAAGAAATACCTACCGTCAATTCGTAGGCAGTGTAGAAGACCATATAGGAAACAGTAATGATGAAGGCTGCTTGGAATACCTGCGAGCGTTGTTGCAATTCCCTCAGTGTCTGGATGGTAATCAGTCCTGCAATCAACTGCAAAAGGATGAATTCGTAAGGATAGGTGAGCACAAAAGAAATGAGCAGAATCATACCCGTGTGGAACACAAAGGCGGTTCGTGAATCGAGGAAAACACGAATCACGATAGGCACGAAGCAGACAGGAACCATGAAAATGTGGTAGAAATGCTGCGACACCATCAAGGATGCCACCACACTGAACACAACGACGAGGGAATAGAGCAGCACTGCACAACTCCAATTCTGCCAATAGTCGCGACGGAAAAGATAGACGAACGAGGCAAGAACGGACAAAACGATGAGTACCATGATAAACTGCCCAAAAATGATGTAAGGCAGACGGTCGTTCTCCAATTCCTCCTCTTGCACCACCTTGTCGTATGACTTCAACTTCAGGTATATCTCAGGCGTGACAATCTCTCCGCGCGAAACAATTCGCTCGCCAGCCACTACCAATCCCACTCCACGCGGTATGCGAGCCAATTGGTCGTCACATTCCTCCTTGGATTTTTCATAATCCAGTCGGGCATTTTCCTCCAGTACCAGATTGATGTTCAGGCGTGCCATCACATTCGGCGAGAACCTTTCTCGATCATGATTCATGATGAACTGATAGGCACTCTGCGTAGAGAAAATGCTGGAGAAAGGCACCGAATACGCCACATTGTTGGTGATGAGACGAACGGCTTTCACACCTACATTCTGCAAACTATCGTAGATTTGAGGCGAAACGACTCCATGAGAATAGACAGTGTCGAGCAACTGGGAGGCGTGTATCACATAAGGAGCCATCTCCCTGTTACTCAATGCCTTGACCTTATTTTCCGAATCACCTGTGGTCACCTCCACCGACTTGATTTTGGCAATCATGGCAGGACGTACCGTGGCATTCACATTGAAATAAGGCTGGAATGCCTTTCGCACACTATCCTCCTGCGCACTGATGGCAGAATCACTCATTTCGATATTGAATTTCTGCTTAGCAAACAAATCGCCATAGCGCCAAGGATGCCCTTCCCGATATTCATAATTGAAAGTGGCTGAACGAGGCATGAGATAGACAATAATCAAAGAGGAAAGCAGCACCGTCAGCACAATGCGAATCCACATTTTGCGCGTTTGCTGTTTGTTGATGCTCGACTTCGGAGCATTCGGTGCAGTTTGTTTATTGAATAAGCGAAAATCCATTCGGTTGATAAATGAAGATGAAGAATGGCTTCGGCAAAACCGAAGCATACTGGAAAAAAGGATGAAGGATGAAGAATGAGGAATTCAAATGAGATAATTCCTCATTCTTCATTTTTAGCTCTTCATTCTTATCATTGTTTCATCAAGAAAGCCTTGAAGTCAGCAAAGTCCTTGCTCATGGACACACTTTGCTTTGTGCCTTCCATGAAAGCAGCAAGTTTAGCAGGAATCTCAACTTCCTTGCCAATAATCTTCTCCACAGTGGCAAGGAACTTGGCAGGATGGGCAGTTTCGAGGAAAACACCCACTTCGCCTTCCTTCAGACCCTCGCAAAGCGCACGATAACCCACTGCACCATGAGGATCGCAAAGATAGCCTGTTTCCTCGTAGGCAGCGCGGATGCTCTCAGCAATCTGCTCGTCGGTATAGGTGCATCCACTGATGTCGGCACAAATGGCAGCGTGGTCTTTCTGATACAGGTCGTAGATACGAGCGAAGTTCGAAGGGTCGCCCACGTCCATCGCATTGGCAATGGTCTGGACAGAAGGACGCGGATTGTATTCGCCTGTTTGCAAATAATTGTAGAAGATGTCGTTGGCATTGTTTGCGGCAATGAAACGCTTCACAGGAAGTCCCATGCGCTTGCCAAAGAGTCCTGAACAAATGTTTCCGAAATTACCCGATGGCACACAAATCACCAAGTTGTCAGCCAATCCCATGCGCTTCATCTGAGCGTATGCATAGAAATAATAGAAAGACTGAGGAAGGAAACGAGCCACATTGATGGAATTGGCAGAAGTGAGTTTCATGTGCTGATTGAGTTCGGCATCCATGAAAGCCGTCTTCACCAAAGCCTGGCAATCGTCGAACACGCCATCCACCTCCACAGCTGTGATGTTCTGCCCCAAAGTTGTGAACTGGCATTCCTGAATAGGACTCACCTTGCCTTTAGGATAGAGCACATACACATGGATACCATCCACACCAAGGAATCCGTTTGCCACGGCAGAACCCGTATCGCCCGAAGTGGCAACCAACACATTCACCAGACCTTTCTGTCCTTCCCGCTTGATGAAATACTGCAAGAGGCGAGCCATGAAACGTGCACCCACATCCTTGAATGCAAGTGTTGGTCCGTGGAAAAGTTCAAGTGCAAAGATATTGTCCTTCACCTTCTTCACAGGACAATCGAAAGCAAGTGTGTCATAGACAATGCGCTTCAAGTCCTCAGCAGGTACATCCTCTCCGAAGAATGCATCGGCTACGGTATAGGCTATTTCTTGAAACGAAAGATGCTCGATATTGTCGAAAAACGATTGAGGCAGCGGTTTGATGCGTTCAGGCATGTAAAGACCTTTGTCCTCTGCAAGACCTTTCACCACAGCCTTCTCCAGACTGGCTATTGGTGCTTGACCATTTGTACTATAGAAATTCATATTGTTAAGTATATTCTTTTTTTCTTGTTTTAAATCGCCATTAAGGCATTGATAAATTCATCCTTGCAAAGCAGTCCGTAATAGCCTTCCTTGCAAGACTCTTCGTCGTAAGTGAGAACGCTATCTGGTTCCATTCCAGGAGCATAGATGATGAAAGGCACTGGCTCGTTGATATGGATGCGCATTTCCACAGGCGTTGGATGGTCGGGAAGAATAGCGATGCACACAGGTTCATCCCATGTTCTCACTTCATTGTAGATAGGTTCGATGAGACGATGGTCCAAATAGTTGATGGCACGGAGCTTTAGTTCCAAATCACCATCATGTCCAGCCTCATCAGTTGCCTCCACATGCACAAACACAAAGTCCTGCCTCCTCAACGCATCTATAGCTGCCTGTGCCTTGCCCTCGTAGTTTGTATTAGCCAAACCCGTTGCACCTTCCACTTCGATGATATTCAAACCTGCATAGTGTCCGATGCCTCGAATCAAGTCAACGGCAGAAATCACGGAACCTGTCTTCACCTGTGGATGGAGTTGCTGCAAGGTTTGCATACTTGGGCGGTATCCCCCACTCCATGGCCAGATGCTATTGGCAGGACGCTCACCATTTGCCACTTTTTTCTGATTATAAGGATGGGCAGCAAGCAAGTCCTGGGATTTCAGAATGAGGTCGTTGAGCAAGTCTGCCATTTCCTGACCTGTCATGCGCTCGTGCTTGCCACCATTGGCATCGACATACACGTCTTTCTTGTTTTCCCAACCAGGTTCTGCCGTCACGAGCAAAGGTCGCCACTCTTCGTTTGGATGGTCGTGAGGGGGATTGCAAACCACATGCTTGTTTCCACCCTTGATGACTAAAAGATGACGATACTGAATACCAGCAATAAACTGTACGCGGTCGTTGCTCAAGTGCTCATTCAGATAGTCAATCAGCACCTTGGCATCATCGGTTTCCAAGTTTCCGCCATTGTGCGTGATGATTCTGCCGTCCTGCAAAGTGATGATATTGCAACGAATCGCAAAGTCATCATCACTCATTTCATAACCGATAGAAGCGGCTTCGAGTGGACCACGACCTTCATACACTTTGTTCAAGTCGTAACCCATGATGGAAGTGTTTGCCACTTCACTTCCTGGAGGAAATCCTTCGGGCACCGTGCTTAGGCGTCCCGTTCTTCCTTTCTTAGCCAACATGTCCATGTAAGGTTTGTCGGCATATTGCAATAGCGTCTTACCACCCAGTCTCTCCACAGGATGGTCAGCCATGCCATCGCCCAATATGATGATATGTTTCATTGTTCTTATATAGTTAACCTTAACTTTTTTCCCATTCGGATGGGTTCCCTCCCCCCTAGTGGAAGTTTGAAGGCTTATTTTCACTCTTCACTTTTCACTTTTCACTCTATTCCCTTCTCCCCTTGGAGAGGGGTCGGGGGTGAGGCTTTTTCTTTAGATGTTTGCAATGCTCATAATGTCGGCAAACACACCTGCCGCCGTAACGCTCGCACCCGCTCCATAGCCCTGAATGAGCATAGGATAATCATGATAGCGCTCGGTGGTGATGAGGATGATGTTGTTCGAACCTTCCAAATCGTAGAATGGATGATGCTCATCTACTTCCTCCAACGACACCTTCGCCTTTCCGTTCTGCAGGGAAGCCACAAAGCGCCAGTGCTTGTGCTCTTCTTCCAGTCGCTGACGACGAACTTCGAAGTCGGCATCAAGCGATGGCAGATTCTTCCAGAAGTCCTCGGCAGTTCCCTCAAAGAAGGAATTAGGGATGAACAAATGCTTCTCCACATCCTCCTGATTGAGTTTATAACCTGCTTCACGAGCCAAGATGACGAGTTTGCGAATCACGTCCTTTCCGCTCAAGTCGATACGTGGGTCTGGTTCGCTATAACCTTCTTCCTTCGCACGTTTCACTGTTTCGGAGAAAGGGACATCGCCCGAAATGGTATTGAAAATGAAATTGAGTGTACCACTAAGCACGGCTTCGAGCTTCTGAATCTTATCACCCGAATTGATGAGGTCGTTGATAGTATTGATGATAGGCAAACCCGCACCCACATTCGTTTCAAAGAGGAACTTCACATTGCGCTTGCGAGCGGTTTCCTTCAACTTGGCATAGTTTTCATAGTCCGACGATGCAGCCACCTTGTTGGCAGCCACCACGGAAATGCTGTGCTCAAAGAAATCATGATACAACGCAGCCACTTGTGCGCTCGCCGTGCAATCCACAAACACTGAATTGAAGATGTTCATGCCAATGACTTCTTCTTTCAGACGCTTCATATTGCTTGGTTCACTCTTCTTCAGAGCCTCGCGATAGTTCTCCAACGGAATTCCTTCACGACTGAACATGGCATTATGACCGCTGGCAATACCCACCACATTGAGCTTCAGCCCACGTTCCTTCATCAGTCGTTCACGCTGACTGGCAATCTGCTCTATCAAACTGCCACCCACGGTTCCCACGCCACAAATGAAGAGGTTGAGCACCTGATATTCGGAGAGGAAGAAACTGTCGTGAATGACATTCAGCGACTTACGCAAGAATCGGCTCTCCACCACGAAGGAGATATTGGTTTCGGAAGCACCCTGTGCACAGGCAATCACACTGATACCGTTGCGTCCCAAGGTACCGAAAAGCTTACCGGCAATGCCTGGTGTATGCTTCATGTTTTCACCCACCACGGCAACCGTGGCAAGATTCTTCTCCAAATTCATCTTGTACATCGCACCCATGTCGATTTCCTTCTGGAACTCGTTGTTGAGCACTTCGCAAGCCTTCTCAGCATCCTCGTTGCGCACACCGATAGATGTGGAGTTTTCTGAAGATGCCTGACTCACCATGAACACACTGATACCTTCAACAGCCAAAGCCGTGAAAATGCGCTGGTTCACACCAATCACACCCACCATGGAAAGACCCGAAACAGTAATCAGACTCGTGTCGTTAATTGAAGAAATACCCTTAATGGCACGACTTGAATCACCCGATTCCTCTTGGATAATCGTTCCTGCGGCTTCGGGATGGAATGTGTTCTTAATATATATTGGTATATTCTTGATACAAACTGGATATATCGTAGGAGGATAAACGACCTTTGCTCCGAAGTTACAAAGCTCCATTGCCTCCACATAACTCAGTTTGTCAATCGTGTAAGCAGAATTGATGACGCGAGGGTCAGCAGTCATGAAACCATCCACATCCGTCCAGATTTCAAGCGCATTGGCATCGAGGGCGGCAGCAATGATACTTGCTGTGTAGTCGCTACCTCCACGCCCCAAGTTCGTCACCTCGCCGGTGGCAATATCAGTGGAGATGAAACCAGGCACAAGCGCCACTTTCTCTTCCTTACCGAAGTTCTTAAACTCCTTGCGCACCAACTCATACGTCTTGTCAGCCACGAGCATGTTCTTCTGCTGCTTCTTTTCAGTCTTGATGAAGTTGAGCGAATTGTGCCACACAGCACCTTTAATCAGCGTGGCAACGATGTTGCTAGAGATTCGTTCTCCATAGCTGACAATGGCATTCGAAGTCTTTTCCGAGAGGTCATGAATGAGATACACACCCTGATAGATACTCTTCAAATCATCGAGAAGAGCATCCACTACCTTCAGAAGCTGAATTTGTTGGTCGGTGTCGGGAATGATGGCATCAATCAACTGGTGATGCCTATTCACCATCTCATTGTAAGCATCGATATACCTTGGATTACCCTCCAAGGCGAGTTTCGACGTGTGAATCAGCTTGTCGGTCACTCCGCCCAATGCTGAAACGACAATAACTACGGGCTCATCGCAAGCCTCAGTGATTCTCTTGACATTCAGAATGCTTTCCACGGAACCTACGGATGTTCCGCCAAATTTCATTACTTTCATTTCTTTATTTCTACGCTAAATTATGCTTCATCCCATGCCTCTCATGCCCCCGCCATGACCCAAACCTACAATGTCTCTGCCACAACGACAACACAAAAGCACACCGGAATCCACGGTTTGCGCGGCAAAGTTACTGCTTTTTTCTCGAAAAAGAAAATAATGATAACAGAAAAAGGCAAAACTAATGACAAAGCCAAAGAGGAAGAAACGCTTTTGGTGCAACGCAATAGGAGATTGACTGAACCTTTCGTTCGGCGCAAGACAACCTCATTTTGGGATTCATTGAACCATTCCTTTGGATTCAACTAGTTGCCGAGGGCTCGTCATCGACTTGCCGAGCCTTCGGCGTTGCGATGGCGAAGGTTCGCCGTGTTAACGTTGAAGGCTCGCCGTTTCAGTAAAATCAAAGGACAGATTCAGTACAATCAAAGGAAAACGACAGCAAAACCGAAGGGGAACGACAGCAAAACCGAAGGAAAACACCAGCAAATGGAAACGCGTCTTTTCAAGTATCCAGAAAACAAGAAAACGCCATTATTCGTCAATGAAACATAAATTCATTGTCAAAAGCATTGTAAATTGAATGTGATTATGTATCTTTACAATCGGAAACATTTGCAATCATTCCGACTTTATTTTATACAATTAAGCAATAGAAAATGCAGTGGTACAGCAGATTAGAACGGAGATGACTCGTAGTAGATTTAGATTGAGAAATCAAATTTCTCATTTTTTCTTCAAAGTTCTGCCACGGTATGGCGTACCTTTGATGTACTTTTGCAAAAAAACAATTTAGATATGGCAGACAACGAAACAAATATAAGGAGAATTAAATATGACATTAAAGAGCACTTTAGAAAACGTTTCTTTGACTTCCACAACAAGCATTGAAAAAACATTTGAAGAGATAGCTAAAATATTGTTGTACGATGGCTATCTTAAAGTACGTAATGAATACCGAGTGTATATAAAAACTGTTGAGTTTTATCTACACGCAGAGGAAGGTAGTCCGCTTAAAATATCAGACCCAATTGTCTATCACAGAAATGGAAAAGATCATAGAGGTAAAGTACCTTATTTCCCAGTAATGACACTACATGCTCATGTTTCTGGTATTGACATTACTTTTGAAAATGAGTCTTTAAAATATAGAGCTTCAGCTCTTATTCGGGCATATGCCATTTTTGATGAAAAGACGAAGTGCTTTATCGAAACTAAAAAAGGATTTAAGTATGATGACAGATCAACTTATCTTTACAACTATCTGAACGGATTCTCTACTGATGGTAACAATAACATTATATGGGTTGACCAGGTCTCATCAGTAAAACATGAACTGAATCCACCCACTTCCAGAAGAAATGTTTTTGAATATGTAGGAGAAAAGAAGACGAATAAAAGGGATACGCGTCTCTGGAGCTTTTCTCGAAAAAACGAAATAGAAGTATGATAAAAGACATTGATAGCAATAAGGTTTATTTAGCTGACCAATTAGAGAAGAAATACTCCGACACCTTCCGGCGATTGATAGCATTGTTCAAAGAAGAGGGTGTCGAGTGGGCCATTATTCCTCACACTAATGACATATGGGCAAGGGATTACATGCCTCTTCAAATAGATGACAACGATTTTTTGCTGTATCGCTACAAACCAGATTATTTATTTGACAGTCCCAAAAGAAGAGCCACCATCACAGACGCTTCATTTGTATGCAAATCGATGGGTATTAGGCATCGCGTGACAAACGTCAAGTTAGATGGAGGTAATGCGACCCTCTGTGGAGAGTATATAGTAATGACTGATAAGGTTTTCACGGAGAATAACAAGGATAAAAACGATGAAGAATTCAAGAGGCTGTTGGAAACTGAGTTAAGACGCAAAATCATTATTATTCCGTGGCATTGCATAAATCCGGAAGACGAAGATGCTGATGTCTTCGGACACTCTGATGGTTTCTTTCATTGGTGTGGGGGAAACAAAGTATTGATGTCAAATCATAGAGATGTGGACCCGAAAGAAGCATCGGAAATGCATAGAATAATGGAATCGTATGGCTTTGAGATAACAGAGATGCTTTTTGATGTTCATCATCCAGAACCACTATGGAATTGGGCATATATCAACTATTTACAGGTGGGAAATCTCATAGTTATACCAGCTTTTGGAATTGAAGAAGACAAGCAAGCTCTAAGATACATCAAGGCTCTTAACCCCAATTGCAAAATTCGTCAAATAAAGCTGCGTGATATTGCAGCTAAAGGTGGTGCTTTGCATTGTATAACATGGAACATTAAATGTAAATGAATGATGCGAGATTTTGCAGCAATAGATTTTGAAACGGCCAACAATAAGCGTAGCAGCGTATGCTCTATGGGAATAGTCATTGTAAGAGACGGACAGATTGCCGATTCTTTCAACTCTCATTCAGCCAAAGCCAAACAACTAAATTTCTAGTGCTCTCAGATGCATGAACTCTGTTATGAATAATCTGAGGTATTTAAAGTCTACTGTGGATCCACATCATAATAAACATTTAGATTCGCTGCCACTGGAATGCTCTGCATATAGTTCTGCGCTTGCATCAGTGCCGTCCTCACTGCCGACGGTGAAGCACCCATCTCCATCTTGATGATAATCTTTCGGATATGCATCGATTGCACCCTGCTCACTACAGGTTTATCGGGTCCAAGCACTCTCTCCCCAAATGTCTGTCTGAGCACCTTCGCCATTTCTTCGGCAAGATGTTGCAACAAGTCGTTATCCCTGTGCCGCAAATACACATATATCAGTCTGTAATAAGGCGGATAGCGGAAAAGTTTCCTTTCCTCGCTCTGCTCCTGGAACATCGCTGCATAGTCGTTGTTCATCACATACTCTATAATCGGTGATTCAGCGGAACGAGTCTGCAAAATCACCTTCCCCACCCGATTCTTTCTTCCTGCTCGTCCTGCCACCTGTGCCAAAGTGTGATAGCTTCGCTCATAACTTCGGAAGTCAGGGATATTCAGCATCGTATCAGCATCAAGAATACCCACCACACTCACATTATCGAAGTCCAAACCCTTTGACACCATCTGCGTTCCAATCAAGATGTCACTTCCAAAATTGGCGAATTCATCGATAATTTTCTCGTAGGCAGCACGTGTTTTTGCCGTATCCAAATCCATGCGACTCACCCTGGCATCAGGGAAGAATTTCTTGATTTGCTCTTCAATCTTTTCCGTTCCTGTGCCAATACTGCCGAAGTCTTGATTTCCACATTCTGGACACTGAGGCGGAAGCGGATAGACTTTCCCGCAATAGTGGCAAGTGAGATTGTTCGTTTTTTTGTGATACGTGAGACTCACATCACAATGCTGACATCTTGGCACCCACCCACATTTCTTGCACTGCACAAAACTGGAGAACCCTCTTCGGTTCTGAAACAAAATCACCTGTTCCTTGCGCTCCAACGCCTGCCCTATTTCCTCCAAAAGTCTCGGTGAAAACGCCCCTTTCATGCGTTTTTGGAATTTCAACCGCTTGATGTCAACAACTTCAATTTTTGGCAACTGCATATCGGCAAAGCGCTGCGTCAATGTCACATAGCCATAGCGTCCCTGCTGTGCCAAATAGTAGGTTTCGATGCTTGGCGTAGCCGTTCCCAACAACGTCTTTGCTCCGCACTGCTGCGCCAACATCATCGCTGCACTGCGGGCATGGTAGCGTGGTGCAGGGTCTTGTTGCTTGTAGGATGTTTCGTGTTCCTCATCCACAATCACCAGACCTAAGTTCTGAAAAGGAAGAAAAACTGAGGAACGCACACCCAAAATCAAGTCGTAGGGTTCGTCCGACAACTGCCGCTGATACACTTCAGCACGGTCTTTGTCAGAAAACTTGCTATGATACACGCCCAACCTATCCCCAAATACCTTCCGAAGTCGTTCAGTGATTTGCGTAGTCAATGCTATCTCTGGCAACAAATAAAGCACCTGCTTACCCTCGCTAATGAACTTGAGGATGAGATGGATGTAAATCTCGGTCTTTCCCGAAGAGGTGACGCCATGCAGAAGGGTGATGGCCTTGGACTTCCACGTCTCCAAAATAGTATCGTATGCCTTTTGCTGTGACTGATTTAACGAAGAAGATAACGATATCGAAGGCAATTCCCCATCCGAATGGCAAGTTTTCGTTTTGGCAACGCCAAGCTGAAGGTTCGTCTTCGTTTTCGTTTTTTTATCTACTTTCTTCAAGATGCCAGGAAACGCAGCCTTATACACATCGCCCAATGGAGCCATATAATAGTTAGCAATCCATTGCCAGAAGCGGAATTGACTCGGCGTCACGATAGGCTCCGCATTCAACACTTCCATGATAGACTTAATCAGTACTCCCTGCGGTTCTTGGTCATGCAGCCGAAGCACAATACCCGCGTACCTCTTGGTCTTACCCAATGGCACCAGCACTCGCGACCCTTCCACCACTTGTCCCTCCATTTCCTTGGGAACAGCGTATGTGAAAGTCTCGAAAGGCACAGGCAATATGACATCAGCAAACAAACTCATCGATTGTTTTCGTTTCTCTTTTTTGTAAGCTTCGGTTCTGCCGAAGCCTTTTCCTTGTTTTCAGTAAGCCTCGGTTCTGTCGAAGCTTTTTCTTGTTTTCAGTAAGCTTCGGTTCTGCCGAAGCCTTTTCTTAGAAGATATACACCAAATACACTTGGTGCGAACTGCCTTTCATCTTATCGTTTTTCAGTCCCTGATAAACGGTTTCAGTCAAATCCTCTTTCACCTCAGCCCAATCGCCAAGCGCTATATTGTAATTATAGCCCAATCGAAAGTGCCTGATGATTTCCATGCCAAAACCCACATTCCAACTAAAGTTAGAATCCTTGATCTTATAGTTAGCACGCTGGTCAACAATCGTCTTGAAATCGTCTTGTTTCAGATTAAACGAGAACTGAGGTCCCGTACTACCATAAATGGCAAATCCTCTCGTAAAGGAAATCTTATAATTGACATCAATGGGAACGTCCAAAAACTGCACATATCCCTTCTTCTCGTATTTTTGATCGTCAATCACCGCTGTCATCGTCGTTCCCTTTCTGTCGTAGATGGCCGCTAAATCAAAACCAAATCCAGGCAAAAAAGGTAAATCCACATAAAAGATTGGCCCCACAAAGAAACCTGCTCGATTATTGGAAGACACGACATCCTTGTCGAACGTCAACTTTGACAAATTCATTCCCCCTTTGATACCCAATCGCACCTGGGCATTCGCAGGAGAAATCATTAGCAACACCATCATCAGCACAACAACCAACTTTTTCATCTTTCAGTTCTATGTTTTAGTCAACAAATTTCCACAAATTATCTCAAATAATATTATTCAAAGCACTTTGTGCTTGTTTCAAGTTTCATGTTTCAGGTTTCAAGTTTCAAAGTTCAAGAATCCATTTAAATCCTTTAAATCCCTGATTCATTTTTCACTTTTCATTTCTATGGCTTCTCCCACGCAGGCATTTGGTTGCTGGATATTCAGCAATGCCGTGATGGTGGCAGCGATATCCACCACATGATGCGTACGGTTGTCCCAACCATGAGGCACTCCCCAGCCCATGAAAATGAGTGGAATGTGAGAATCGTCAGGACTCCAAGCGATGTGGTTCGTTCCCTTCGACACGAAATCCTTGCTCTGGATGTTCTTCGTTGAAGAAAAATCCTCCGTCACACCAGGACGTGGCACAATCTGAATCTGCCCACTGCGATGAGGGCAATAGCCGTTGATGGCATTCGTACGAACTGGCTCTGGCACATAGTCAGGAATTGCCTCGAAATCGAAAGCATACGACACCTCAGGAAGAGTCTTCAAATATGCGATGGATTCGGCTAAAATCTTCTGATAATCCTCTCGTGCTTGCACCTCGTTCGTGAAATGCACCTGTTGTGCTGTAAGACTCATCACAGGGTTTTCAGTCAACAAAGGGAAAGCCTCACGAAGATGCGCATTCAGTCCCTCAATGATTGGGTTCTCACCCCAAATGTCAGCAGGAATCTTATGTTCCTTTCTCCAAGTCACATTATGTGCACCGGCATGGTCTGCAGAGAGGAAAAGAGTCCAATTGCCCTTGCCCACCTTCTCATCGAGATACGACATGAAGTCTGCCACATACAAGTCAAGTCGCAAATACATGTCCTCAATCCAAATGGAGTTAGGACCGATGCGATGCCCCACCATATCGGTAGAAGAGATGCTCACAGCAAGGAAGTCAGGCACACCAGCAGGGTTATTGCCCAAGTTCTCTCCCTCCACGGCAGCCTTTGCCATGTCGAACGTAATTTTCATGCCCCAAGGCGAATTCTTCAGGTCATAGCCGAAAGTATTCTCCCACTTCTGATTCTTCGGAGCACTCTGCACGTAAGTCTTCTCATCGTAGAGCAACTTCCACGGACCACCCTTGATATCCTTGTTGGCAAATGCCAGATTCTCTTTCGCATATTTTTCGCCCAGTTTCTGCGCATTGAAATTCTTCGCCCACTTAGGCAACTCATTCATGTAATAGGTACTCGTGATGAAATTCGTGGAATACTCATCCATCCAGTATGCACCCGTGGCAGAATGTCCAGCAGGCAAGATGGAAGCACGGTCTTTCAGTGCCACACCCACAGTCTTCGCACGGAAATTCGTAGCCATACGCAATTCATCCGTCATCGTCGTCACCAACAAATTGCGAGGCGATTCCAATCCAGCCCTTGCCGTAGCACTTGGCTTACCTTCCTTATCAACCGAACCCACAGCCTTCACGCTCCGGTCCTCCGTGCAATAAGTTTTCTTTCCATCTATAAAAAAGGTGTTGGCAACAATACCCGTATGAGCAGGTACCGAACCCGTATAGATAGAAGTATGTCCCACAGCCGTGATACAAGGCAGATAGTTGATGAGTGTGCGGTTGCAGTTCCATCCCTCCCGCATCATCCGTCGGAAACCGCCATCGCAGTAGCGGTCAGCATAGCGAGTGAGGTAATCCCATCTCATCTGGTCCACCACCAAACCCACCACCAATTTAGGTCGCTGCAATTCCGGAATATCCTGCACTGCAGTTTGTGCCCATCCCGCACAACAGACCCACATAAAAGCAATTGCTGTCAACAGTCTTCTCATAATATTTAAGTGTTTAAGTTTCTGAGTTTATAAGTTTTTGAGTTTTCTCATTTTTATATGAAGACGAAACGAATACTAATATTCCATCCGGATATCAGCTTTGGCTACGCCAATCTAAAGGTTCGTTATCGTTTTCGTAAAGTTTGTGTACAATTTGTGGAAATTTGTTGACCAATAACGCCAACTTCCTCATCGTCTTGCAAAGTTATACTTTTTTCCCATCACTCACTGCAAAACTCCCACTTTTTTTGATTTCCACCCGAATTTCTGATTCAATTGATATTTGAAAATATCTTAGTAAGTCCTGCAAGAACGACAGCCCATCGCCCTTTTAGCGGACAGCAATAACTACTAAACCAAAATACACAAACGGCTGCAATTCTTTAGGAACTTGCAGCCGTTTGTCTAATTATATCCGAATGATTACCAGATTGTTTTTTCTACTTCGCCCCAGTCTTTTTCCTTATATTTGTTATTATAGGTGTCACGCTCCTTGGTGAGACCATTGTCCACACCAGAACCACCTTCAAAATAAGGTAATTCTTCATATAGTTTTAATTTTACCAAAGCTTCATTTCTATCAATGCTTGGGGCTTTATATGTCTTCATGTTCATTTTAATTCGTTTTTAAAGTTGAAACAAACACCTTCTTGCCGTTCATGATGTAAATACCACCCTTCAAAGGAGCAGCTACACGCTGTCCGTTCAAGTTGTAAAGCACACCAAGACCTTCTTCTGCATCCATTTTGTTGATAGCATCAACAGTTTCATTGCCAAATGAGAAGAAATACTTAACATCATCAGAACTCTCACTCAAATAATTAGTCATATCTAAGTAAGCCTTGCCTGCACTAAGTTTTTTACCATTATTGAGTGGATAGAATCCAACAACTCCATTCACTTGATTCAAAACATATATTTTGCCATTACCTTCTACACTTCCATCAGATGCTTTAAGTGCATTTACTTTTTCTGATACAAAATTACTGATAGTAGGTATCTCAAAACTATTATCGCTTCCTTCTTGTTTAGATATTAGTATCGCAGTTCCAGCAGGCACTTCAGTTTTTTCTGTTAAAGCTATCTGATGTCTATCTGTAAAAATACAAGCAGTTTCTATAATATAAGCAGTTACTTCTTTACCTCCGAAATCCAAAGCATTATTAGTTACGTATGTAGCCCATCCAACATCAGAAATACTAACAGTTTCAAAAGTTAATGAAGTACGATAATTGCAATACACAGGTTCCTTTGTGAAAATTTCAACTTTGGATATTCTTACACCACTCCTCGTACCATTTCCTGAATTGGAAGTGATACGCAATTTACCTGTTTCTGACAAAGAAATACCATCTATATAAGTATTAACACCTGTCTGTTTGTTTCCAGATACAGTAACATCCTTCCATGTGTTCGTTCCATCTCCAATAGTTAAACTATTATATTCATCACCTCCATAAGTTCCTCCATAGACTATTACTTTTGAAAGTTTACTCAAATCAAATGCCGTGGACTCTATGTATGCACCTTCACCAAATAATCGATAGTTATTTTTATCTGTAGTTTTATTTTTATTGCCAATTGTCCAAGAGTCATATTTAAGTGTCTGTATTAATTGTTCTTCGTTGTTGGTTCCTGATAATTTAGCAAAAACAGCATAATAGGTCACATCATTGGTTCCCATTGTAGCGGAAGTAATAAAAGTAGGCGCAGTATTGGTAGGTTCCAAGGTTGACTCAGACCAACCCATAAATTCATATCCGTTTGGAATATTATCTGTTGATTCTTCAAATGTGATTTCTTTACCTTCTGCAATAGATATGCTGGAAGTCACACCATCGACACTCCAAGTCACATTATGTTTAACTTTCTTACCTGACTGTATAACAGTTACAACCTTATTAACAAACTTAGTTCCATAAGAATAAGTGAGAGTTATTTCTCCTACCCGATCTGCTGTTGTTTCATTGATTAATGTCGTTAAATTAATCTTACCATTAGTTGAACCAACAATTGTTATCCAATCAGAACCTTGTGTAACCAATGCTGTTAATGTACCATTGTCTTTTGGATTATTAATAGAGTAATTAATGATTCCACTTGTTGCATCATCATCTAAAGCAATATCATCAGCCATTATTTCAGGGATAGATTCAACATAAAGGGTAGCAGGAGGGTATGTACTAAAACTATTGGATGTAGAGTAAGCGCCAATTTTATCATCGTTTTTTCCTATGAAACGAGTAGTTGTACCTTTGTTTTTGAAATAAATAGTACCATCTTCGAGAGTTTCAGCAGTCCAAATAAATTCATTTTCTGTTGGGGTTTCATTACTAATCGTAAAATCTGTTGAATTACCGCTATATCCTAAATAGCTACTATCAAAAATAATAAAATAACCTCCTTCTGTAGATTTAATTTTAAAAATCAATGGTTGGCCTGTAGTAATGGTAATTAAGTTGCCGTTTATAGTAAAACCGTTTGAAATCGTCTCAAACTTTTTATTATAATAACTTGAAGCCAATCGACCATTACATCCTAAAATGTAAGTTCCTTCTTCAGTCAAGTCACTTACAGATGATATTTTTTGATAGTTTTGCGCCCATGCCCCCACGTTAACTATCACAGCTAGCAATGTGACGAGCCATCTTAAGTTTTGGGTAATTTGTTTCATTCTAAAAAAAATTAAAAGTTTATCAATCTTTTATTTATTACTTTCTTACAATTTGTCGAAAAGCTCTGCAAAGATACAAAAATAAATATATAGAGAAATCACAAAAATAGAAAACAGTTACGAAAATGTATATTTCAGTCTTTTTAAACTCTATTAAAAAACGAAAACAAAAAAGAGGTTCCAAGGTACTTCGTGCTAGTTTCAGGTTTCATGTTTCATGTTTGGCAACGCCGAGCTAAAGGATCAAGAATCCTTATAAATCCTTTAAATCCTTGATTAATTTCAATGAGTGAAAACATCACTGAGGGGGGGATTTTCTGAACCGCTTTCGGGGATTTTCGGAAGCGCATTTGGGGATTGACTGAACCGCTCCTTTGGATTGGCTGACGCCGAGCTGAAGGTTCAACTAGTTGCCGAGGGTTCGCCATCGACTTGGCGAGCCTTCGGCGTTGCGATGGCGAAGGTTCGCCATGTCAACGGTGAGGGCTCGCCATTTCAGTAAATCCAAAGGAAAAGTTCAGCGAAATCGAATGATTGAATCAGCAAATGGGAAGGAAAAGTAAATGAAGAATGTAGAATGTAGAATGTAGAATGAAGAATGAAGAATGAGTCAACAAATGAACACAAATATTCACAAAAACGATTTATGGGTTTGATTTAGGAAAGAAATTAGAATAATTGGAATAATTTTATCAGAAATGATGTGGAAAAAATAAAAAATAAATCTTGGAGTAATTATGCTAATTATTCTAATTTCTTTCCGAATATATTATGAGGCGAGTGGTTTATTTTTCGAGGGTGTCAACCACTTCTTGGAGGAGGGAGATGATAGGGAGATGCTGAGGACAGGCTTCTTCGCATTGTCCACACTGGATGCAGACGGAGGCTTTGGGTCCTCCCGGACGCCAACCGTAATTGTTGCGAGCCTCAGCCAGGTTGTTAAAGCTCTTGTATTCATTCATCACTGAGAAGATTTCGGGGATGTGGATTTCCATCGGACAACCAGGGGTGCAATAGTGGCAGGAGGTGCATGGGATGGAGTTGACACGAGTGATGATTTCGCGAGCCTCTTCAATCACTTTTTGTTCGAATTCATCGAGAGGTTTGAACTCTTTCATGAAGGAAAGATTGTCGTTCATTTGCTGCATATTCGACATGCCACTGAGTACGACCATCACATTCGGCAGAGAAGCCACATATCGGATTGCCCACGACGCCATCGAAGCCTCTGGGTTGGTGCGAAGGAACAAGTCTTTCACTTCCTGCGGAGGATTGGCGAGGGTGCCTCCCTTCACGGGTTCCATCACGATAATCGGTACGCCATGCCGAGTAGCGATGTCGTAGCACTCACGCGATGCGATGATGCAACTGTCCATGTCGGCATAGTTAATCTGAAGTTGCACAAATTCCATGTCGGGATGGTCGGTCAGGATTTTCTCCAGCAGGGCAGGCTCATCGTGGAAAGAAAAACCGATGTGCTTGATGAGTCCTTCCGACTTGAGTTGGTGCATATAGTCCCAAATGCCATAGCTGTCGTAGCGCTTGATGTTCTCGGCATCGATGCCATGAAGCAAATAGAAGTCGAAGTAGCCTGCACCGGTGCGCTCCAAGCTCACTTTGATTTCGTTTTTGGCTTCCTCCTCACTCGAACAGGCAAAAGCGGCAGCGTTGAGTTTGTCGGCAAGATAATAACTTTCGCGCGGATAGCGACTGCATAGTGCTTCCTTGGCGGCAGGTTCTGAGCCTGCATAGATATATGCTGTGTCGAAATACTTGCCTCCAGCAGCGATGAAGGCATCTACCATCTGTTTAGTTTGTTCCACGTCGGTTGTTTTGTCTGCCAACTGAGGCAAACGCATGAGTCCAAAACCTAATTTCATGCAGTCTTTCACAAGTTCCATAGAGTATAATAGTTGTAATAGTTAATAAAAGGACATAGCTAACGCCAAAGCCTAGGCTAACGCATTCCTTCGAATGGCAAAAATAAGGAAAATAAATGATTTTCAGCAAGAAATGAAGAAAAAATGCTTTCGAATGGACTGGTTTTGAAGTTTTTTTCAAAAAAACAGTGTTGACACCTAAAATTTATCTAATTTTGCAGAAATTATTCAAATTACCATTCAAATAAAGTCAAGAAAATGAAGAAGTTATTCTTTACAGCAGCAGTCGTGATGTGTTCCCTGACTGCATTTGCTCAGTCGAAAGAGGGTACGTTCAGTATTCAACCAAAGGCTGGTATCAATATCTCTAACCTATCGAATAAAGATAATGCTAAGGTAAAGGTAGGATTTACGGCAGGTGCTGAAGCAGAGTACCAACTGACCAAGCAATTGAGTTTGTCGGCAGGCGCGTTGTTTTCTATGCAAGGTGCCAAATCCACTACAGTCTTTCGGGAGGTGGATAACACTACTAAAGAAATTCGGGAGGTGGATATTAAGAACACGATGGAATTTGACTATATCAACGTTCCGATTTTAGCGAACTATTACATCATCGAAGGACTCGCAGTGAAACTTGGTATTCAGCCGGGCTTCAATATTATTGCCAAGCGCAAGCGCACAGACGGAGTCGAAAAAGAAAGTAAGAATTTGTCGGACTTGGGAGTGGATGTGAGAAAAGTTGACATCTCCATTCCTATTGGCGTTTCGTACGAATTCAATGACTTCGTTGTGGATGCCCGTTTCAACTTGGGCTTGACGGAAGTCGCCGATTTGGTTAAGTCCAAAAACCGTGTGTTCCAAATCACATTCGGATACCAAATCGATTTGTAAAAGAACAGAGATGAATTTCATACATCTCACAAATGACATGAGTTGTTTTTAGGAAAGAAATTAGAATAATTAGAATAATTTCTCCAAAAAAAAATGATTTTGTTTAAAACAAAAGAACAAATTATTTCTGATAAAATTATTCTAATTATTCTAATTTCTTTCCGAATATTTCAAGCCAAGTTTGTTTTGAATTATCACCAAAAGAATGAAACCTATATGAAAAAATCAAGAATTCTATTCTTTGTCATTCTCATGATAGGAATAGGGAAACTATCGGCTCAAACAGCCAGATGGATTGATGTGACCAGCTATCTTCAGAATCCAGGATTCGATGGCAATTCACGCAATGGTTGGACATTCGAGGCAAATGCAAGTAGTACCGACCTCAACTATGAGTGTCAGGAGTTCTGGAATGGCACCTTCGACTTCTGGCAAACGGTAGCCAATGTGCCGAATGGCAGTTATCGGTTGTCTGTGCAGGGCTATTACCGAATCGGAGGTAATAGCAGTTCATACACTGCGCATCAGAACGGCACAGAAAGACTGACGGCACATCTCTATGCCAATTCGGCTGAGACAGCATTGGTCAGTGTCTATTCCGAGTATCTCAGTTCCAACTACAACAATAGTTGTTGGGCACCGAGCAACAGCTATTCAGAATACTATCCAAACCAAATGGTGTCGGCTGCTTATTGCTTCTCTCAGGGCATGTATAACAACCAATTGGAATTCGAAGTCACCGACAGCCGTATCCAGTTAGGAGTCCGCAACGAAAACTATACATCCAGCAACTGGGCGATTTTCGACAACTTCAAGCTTGAATATTTTGGAACGGACACTCATGCCAGCTCCATCAGTTTTCCTCAGAAAACGCTGACGTTGGAATTGGGCACAAGTCATCAGTTGACACTTACTTACGTGCCTGAAAACACTGTCTATAGGAAAGCGAACTGGAGATCGAGCAACCCAGCCATCGTGAGTGTAGATGAATGGGGAAACCTTACCACTCACAGCAAGGGAACTGTGACCATCATTGCTATTTCCGCAGACAACAGCAGTGTTTCGGCGACTTGTTCTGTGACAGTCACGCAAAACGATGCCACAAGTGAATCGCTCGTCATCAATGAAATCATGGCTGCCAACGTAGATATGTTCATGGACCCATCGTGGAATTATGGTGGATTCGTGGAACTTTACAACCCAAGCACAGAGGATGCGGCAATCGGCAAGTTCTACGTGAGTGACGACCCTGCCAATCTGAAAAAATGCGTCCTGCCAAGCACAATGGGAAAGATTCCTGCCAAGGGTTTCCGCACACTTTGGTTCGACCATTCCGACCGCCATACCCCAACGCAGGTGAACATGAAACTGGACACGGACGGCGGCACCATCTACATTTCGAACTGCGAAGGAAACATCGTTGCCCAGCAGAGTTATCCTCCGTCCATGGCTCGAATCTCTTATGCCCGCACCACGGATGGAGGTAGTCAATGGAACACGACTGCCGACCCAACTCCTTCTGCCACCAATGCCACATCGAAATTCGCCAGCATCCGACTTGCAGCACCTACCGTTGACAAGGACGCTCAACTTTTCACTGGTAACTTGTCGGTTTCAGTCGGTATTCCTACAGGCACCACCCTGCGCTATACGACCGACGGAACAACACCAACATTGGAAAACGGAATGACTTCCACCACGGGTAAGTTCAACATTTCGAACACCACCGTTTTCAGATTCCGCCTCTTCCAGAACGGCAAACTGCCAAGCCCAGTTGTCACACGTTCGTATCTCTACAATAGTGGAAATTACGAACTCCCTATCATCTCTATCGTCACCGACGAAGACAATGTTTATAGCGATGAATTCGGCATTTTTGTGCAAGGAAGTGGAAATGGACTCGTCGGAAATGGACAGTCGGCTAAATGCAATTGGAACACGGATTGGGAACGTCCTGCCCACTTCGAATATATCACAACAGACAATGAATGCATTCTCTCGCAGGAGGCAGACATAAGTTCGTGTGGAGGATGGAGTCGTGCTTTCACCCCACATTCTTTCAAAATCAAGTCAGGGAAGAAATTCGACGAGCATCTCAACTATTTCCCTTTCCAACCTTTCGAAGAAAAACAATATCTGCGCCATAAGGTACTGCAAATCCGCAATGGTGGCAACGACACGCAGGCTCGCTTCATCGACCCAGCCATTCAGGAAATCATCCAGCGCTCAGGCATCGATGTCGATGGACAAGCATACCAGCCAACCGTGCATTTCATCAACGGAGTCTATAAGGGAGTCATCAACATGCGAGAGCCTAACAACAAGCACTTTGCCCTTGCGAACAAGGGATATGACACCGACGAGATGGACCAGTTCGAAATGAGTCCCGACTCGGGCTATGTGCAAATGGAAGGCGACAAAAAGTATTTCCAAGAGTGGTACAAGCTCTCTGCCAACGCTGCCAACAATGCTGTGTATGAGCAGATTTGCAACAAATATGTTGACATTGACGAATTCACGAACTACATGGCTTCGCAACTCTATATCGGTGGAACGGATTTCCCTCAAAACAACGTGAAGGCATATCGTCCACGCGTGGAGAATGGTAAGTTCCGTTTCGTGAGTTTCGACCTCGACTTCGCATTAGCTTCCAGTGACCCTTTCAACAATATGTTCAACAAACAGATGTACAATTTCGACCCACTGTATGACCTCACTGATGCCATTGCTTCTGGAAAGACGCTGAACGGCAACCGCGTGTATGCAGAGATAGAAATCGTCACCATCTTCATCAACATGTTGGAGAACGAAACGTTCCGCAAGAAATTCATCGACACCTATTGCCTCGTTGCAGGAAGCGTATTTGAACCTACACGTTGTCAGCAAATCATCGATGAACTGAAGGCACGAGTGTATGATTCCATGACAAGCAGCGAACAATCGGCTCTCAACAACAGTGCGAACAAGTTGAGGAATGGTTTCAGTGCTTCGTTACAGAGTTCACGCACCAGCGCGATGAAAAACAACAGCCATTTCAATCTTAGCAACGTGGAACGTCAGGCTGCATCGTTCTCAGCCAACATCCCTGAGGCACACATTTTATATAACAATATGCCTGTGCCAACCGACAAGTTCTCGGGCTATGTCTTCGCACCTGTCACACTGCGTGCCATGGCTCCTGGCAACTATAAGTTTATGGGTTGGAAAGACCCGAATGCTGAATTTGCAGCCGTGTCGAAAACACTTTTTGCCAAGGGCACACGATGGAGCTACTACGACAGAGGTTCGCTCGATGGTACGAACTGGAAGAGTGTGTTCAACAGTGGTTGGTCAACGGGTAATGCTCCTTTGGGCTATTTCACCTCCGATGCTTCGAATGCACGTGGGTATCAGACCTTCCTCGACTATGGTGGCAATACCTCCAGCAAGCGTCCTACCTATTATTTCGCTCGTGAAATCTCGCTCAATGAGGAACCAGCAGCGGACGATGTGTTCAGACTCAATTACACAGTCGATGATGGCCTTATCATCTATGTGAACGGCATGGAAGCAGGACGCTACCTGATGAACTCAGGCGACGCCAGCTATTCTTCTTTCGCCTCCACTTATGCTCATGACAACCCAGACTCGGGTACGATGACGCTCTCAAGCTCCCTCTTCAAGGCGGGCAGTAACCTAATTACCGTGGAAGTGCATAACAATGCCGCCAACTCAACGGACGTGTATTGGGATGCAGAACTCATCCAAGAGACGATTGACCCTAACCAAATCAACTGGTTCTCCACAGAGGAAAGCATCACTTTGCCAAGCAGCGGCAGCATTCATCTTGTGGCTTACTATGAGCCTGTGGAAGAAGCAGACCTTGCCATCACCGACACCTATCCTATCAAGGTGAACGAGGTAGGTGCCAGCAACAGTGTGTACGTGAACGAATATTTCAACTATGGTGACTGGATTGAGCTTTACAACAACACAGACACAGACTTGAATGTGGCAGGGCTCTATCTCAGCGATGACATCGACAACCCGCTGAAATACCAAATTCCAACAGACAACAGCATGGTCAACACGATGATTCCTGCTGGTGGTTTCTTGTCGATTTGGGCTGACAAAGTGGAAGCCACATCGGAAATCCACAGCAACTTCAAGTTGAGCAACACGGATGGAAGCATGGTCGTTGTGAGCAGTAGTGATGATTTCGTCAACAACAACACTGCTTTCTATGCCTCGCACAACAGTCCGAAGAACTTCGTGGAAGGCTTGACCTACGTAGCACACCAAGGCACGGAGAGCGTGGGACGCTATCCTGACGGTGGTCGCGACTTCTACTTGATGGCACGGCCAAGCATCGTGAAGCAGAACAACTTGACGACGACCGATTATGTGGTTGGAAGCGACGTGAATCTCATGCCAGAAGACAACAACTTCACGGTTGACTTGCAGAAGGGTTGGAACTGGTTCTCCCACAATCTACGAACTGACATCAGTATTAGCACCGACTTTGCCAATTATGCCGTTCGCATCGTGGGTGCCAAAAAGGAAACGATACTCGATCCTAAATATGGTTGGGCAGGTTCTCTGAAATCACTCTCGGCAGGTAATCTCTACAAAGTGCAGATGAGTCAATCTGAAACCTATACGCACGACAAATCCAATGGTATCATCAACACAAGCATCAGTCTGAAACCTGGATGGAACTGGATTGGGTATCCTGTGGAAGGTGCACAAACACTGGCTGCTGCCTTCAGCAATTATCTCGCAGAGGAAGGTGATGAAATCATGGGTCAAGATGGCTTTGCCACTTACGAAAATGGTTCGTGGACAGGTACTCTTTCCTCTCTGGAAACAGGCAAGGGCTATCTCTTCAAGACCGTCAATGCCAAGACGTTGCAGTTTGCACAGCCAAGTGTAGCCGTGAAACTTCGGAAAGCTGCCATTCGCAAGGCAAATGCAGAAAGAGTCGCTTTCGACAAATATGCTTATCCAAACGTCATGGGACTCATTGCCCAACTGATGCTTAACGGAAACATGGTGGATGCTGAGCAGTTCACACTCATGGCATACGCCAACGAAGAATGCCGAGGCATCAGCAAGGTGGTGGATGGACGATTCTATTTGAGCATCTACGGAAATGGAGATGAGAACATCGTGTTCCGCGCTATCGACAACACGAATGGAACGGTCTATTGCATTGAGGAAAGCCAAACGTTCGGCATGGGTATCGAAGGTTCTGCTGCGAAACCTCGTCTGCTCACGCTCTCTGAGATGCTTGACGAAGAAAGCACCGCAATCGAGTTGGTTCAAAACGAAACAAATGAACGCGCTATGGGAAAGATCGTAGGCTACTACTCGCTGAGCGGACAATTCGTTTCGTCTCGTGCCACGGGACTCACCAAAGGCATTTATATTGTAAAAACAGAAAACGGTAACCATTCAAAAATATTAGTACAATGAACCACTTCCTCAAGATAATCCTCGCTCTGCTGTTCGTCTCCACAACAGCTGAAGCACAAATCAACATCACATTCAGTGGAACGAGTGCAAGTGTCATTGTTCCTGAAAATATAACGGATGTCACTTACCAAGTGAATGGCGCCGACGTCATCATTCTCTCCACCAACCTGACTAATGAATACACTTACACGGTGTCGGGTAGTTCTTCCGATGGTTCACTCACCATCAATGGTTCCTATAAACTCACGCTGCGGTTGAACGGAGTGAATCTCACCAACAATCATGGTGGAGCAGCCATCGACGTGGAATGTGGGAAACGCATTGCAGTGGTCCTCGTGCCAGGAACGGTGAACACGCTCTCCGACACAGCCTTGGGCGCACAGAAAGCGGCGTTCTACTTCTCTGGGCACCCTGAATTCGAAGGTGGTGGCACCTTGAATGTGAGAGGAAAGCTGAAACACGCCATTGCTTCAAAGGAATACATGGAACTGAAATCGGATGTAGGCTGCATCAACGTAATGGAGGCGGTCAGCGACGGACTCCACTGCGGAAAAGGAAAAGAGAACAATGAGCACAACTATTTCCTCATGAAGGGTGGTACGGTGAACATCACGAATGTAGGAGGTGACGGCGTGGATGCAGATGACTATGGTGTGATAAAGATTGAAGAAGGCAACCTAAACATCAATGTCATGAACAATTCCGAAGGACTGAAAGCGGATAGCATCTTGAATGTCAGCGGTGGAAACATCAACATCGCCGTGAAAGGTGTGGATAGCGATGCCATGCGTGCCAACTATGCCATGATGATTTCGGGCGGAAACATCGACATTGTGCTGCAAGGAGACGGAACCAAAGGTATCAAAGTGAAGAACGAAACGGCATCCACCGTGAACAACGGAGGTAATGCAAGCATCAGTGGAGGCACCATCCAAATTTTGGCATTAGGAGATTCCTATACGGATGCCACCAATGAAACCGCCAAATGCATAGGCGTCAGTATCGATGCTGATTTCACACTGTCAGGAGGCGAACTGCATATCACGGCAATGGGTGAGGAAGCAAAGGCGCTGAATGTGAAAGGTACAGAGAGTATTGCAGATGATTGTCTGTTCACCATTCTTTCTCCTTGGAAAGTGAATCCATACGATTATCAATACAACATGACGGCTTATGGCATCGTAAAACTCAATGGCACACCCCTTGAAGACTACGCCAACAAAACGATTGGTGTGTTCAACGGAAACGTTTGCATTGGAATCGGCTATTTCGACACCCCTGCTTATGGCACATTCCGAATCTACAGCAACACTGCGACCATCAGCAAAGCCCTCAGTTTCAGACTACACGACTATGATGCTGACTATGAATATGGATTAACTCCCAACCAAACGGTGAAGTTTACGTCTGATGGCTGCGTTGGAATGCCAAGCACCCCTGTTGTGCTCAGTGCTGAGATGGATTACTATGGAGATGTGAACCGCGATAAGACTGTAACCATCTCTGATGTTGTAATGATGGTGAACTACATTTTAGGAAATACCTCTGTTGGCATGTTCTACGAACTGAATGCAGACGTGAATACTGATGGGATTATCAACATTTCTGATGTGGTTGAAACAGTGAATATGATATTGGGAAATTCAGCTCTTAGACTCCGAATCGGTCCTATTGAATGATAAAAAACACCCGATGAATTCGTCTTTTTTTCACTTTTGAACTATTTTCACAATGAAATGAACGAAATTCATGCCAAGTAGCTAAAAAAGGTCGTACCTTTGCAGTGTCAAAAGAAAAAATGACATTTCAAGATTAGCACAAAAGGGTTAGTTAATATATAAGTTAGTTTAGATTAGTTAGTAAATGATTTTTTTAAATTCGGACCGCGAGGTTAGAATTTAGCCTAACAACAGCCTCCCTCAGTAACGACTCGAGGGAGGCTGTTGGCGTTAATGCATCAGAAATTCTCTTTCACCCATAAAAAACAATCAAAAAGATTGGATATATTAGGATTATTATCGTATTTTTGTCAACAAAATGTATTTTTCATTATTTAGAGTTCCAACTAAAAGCACAAGACCCATGAAAAAATTACTATTGATTGCCCTTCTTCTTTCTTTTGTAGGAGGCTTACATGCTCAGGAAACCATTATGACCAACACGGGCAACATCGTTTCGCCCGAAATCGCTAACGACAATACGGTAACTTTCCGTATGTTTGCTCCCAATGCGCAGAAAGTGGAAATTGAAGGAAACTTCCTGCCAAGAACAAGAAGAGGTGGACGCACTGCCATGACGAAGGATGAGCGTGGCGTATGGAGTTACAAAACAGAACCTCTCACTCCTGAAATGCACACCTATTGCTACTATGTGGATGGCATTCGCATGACCGACCCAAATAATATTTATATGTGTCGCGACATTGCCACCTACACGAACTATTTCTTTATCGATGGTGAGCTCTCTGCCAACTACATCGTGCGTGACGTACCTCATGGAACCGTTTCGAAGGTGTGGTATCCAAGCCCTGGCTTGGAGATGGATGCACGCCGCTTCACCGTCTATACACCTGCTGGATATGAAGAAGGAAAGAAACGCTATCCTGTGCTTTACCTCTTGCATGGAGCTGGTGGTGATGAAAACGCATGGAGCGAATTGGGTCGCGCTGCACAGATTGCCGACAACCTCATTGCTCAAGGCAAGGCGGAACCGATGATTATCGTGATGCCAAACGGAAACGGTGCGCAGAAAGCAGTGCCTGGAGAATATGAAAACTCCATGCAGAAACCATCTTTCCAAAACCGACGTACGATGGACGGTGCCATTGAGAAAGCATTTCCAAAGGATGTGGTGGGTTACGTAGATTCTCATTTCCGTACGATTGCCGATAAGAACCACCGTGCCATTTCGGGTTTGTCGATGGGTGGATTCCACACCATCTACATCTCTGCCAACAATCCTGATATGTTTGGCTATATTGCACCAATGTCGGCAGCTATCAATCGCCAAAGCCGCAACCAGCAACAGCCAGAGATTTATCAGAACTTGGAAGAAAAGATGGTTAAGCTTTTCGAAAAGAAGCCAAAACTGTATCTGATTTCCATCGGTAAAACGGATTTTCTCTACCAGGACAATGTGAATTTCCGCAAAATGCTCGACCAGCACGGTTGCAAATATGAATATTATGAAACCGACGAAGGACACATTTGGGCTAACTGGCGCAAGTATTTGAACAATATGTTGCCAAAACTCTTCAAATAAGAAATGGTAGGCATCATGTTTTGCAGATAACTTCATCCCCAAAGAACATATCATGCAAAGAGGGGTGTGTCAAAGCCAATGACACACCCCTCTTTGCGATTGAATCCTAAAAACAGCCTTCTGCCTTCTTTACCTCAAGAATGATTCCATGTGGAAATAGTCAACATCTACGTAGCCGCCGAGAGTCTTGGTGGCGTAGTTGAAGATGGCGAATTTCGTGCCCATAAACATGCGGGTATAGTCGAATTTCACAGGAACTGGGTTTCCGATAGCTGTCCAGTTCTTGCCATCGAGACTATAAAAATAGTAGCTCATGTCCTTACCGTCAGTGAAGTCGCCATCCACTCGGAGATAGATTTGCTTGCGCTTGAGAGGAACGGAAGCCACTTCCTTGTACTTCGGATTCTCCAAATGGCGTGAGCCACGACGCAAAACCATTCCCTGTTCCGTCATCACTAATCTCATTTTCTTGCCTTCCTTCATCACTTGCAAAGCTCCGCAATCGCCTTGGAAAGCACTCAAACCAGCCACATCACCATCTTTCATCTTGCTCACATCAAGTTTGATAGTGCCCGAACAACGAGGGGCAGTCATACGCTGAGTAAGTGTGTTTGGAGCAACGAAAAGTTGGTCAACTACACGGGCAGTCTTCAGACGAAGGAAGCCAGGACGTTCTGTTAAGCTCCACGCATCATCAATAGGATTGTGGTTCCACTGCCAATACAAACCGAGTTTGCCATCATGACAAACAAGATTACCTTTCTCATTGCCTTCTGGATTGAAATCATCGCTACCCGCAATGCCTTCCATCGAAGTGTAATCCACACTGAGGTCATGAGGAATCTTGCCGTTTTCATCGCCTAAAATTGGCCAATCGTCAATCCATCGACAAGGCATCAAACATGGTGTACGTCCTATTCCGTCACGGTCTTGGAAAATGAAGCCGTACCACTCTCCATTCTTGCCATCAACGATACATCCCTGACCAACTCCACCGAATCTCTCGAATGGTGTTTCAAGAATGACTTTCTTTTCGTATGGACCCAGAATGTTGTCAGCACGGTAGCAAACCTCTCGGCGAACACGTCCTGGCACACCCCATTTCATGGAAATCATGCAGAGATAATACTTGCCATTGTGCTTGATGACACTGCTACCTTCGAGCAATGCACCACGTTCCTCTTCGTCGCGCTCAAAGAGAATCTTATTGATGCCTCCAGGTTTCTGGTCACTCAAATCCTCGTTGAGTTCGATGAGTCGTCCCGTCTCACAGAAAACATACACCTTGCCATCATCGTCGAAGAAGAGCGAACCATCATGCATGTGCTTTGGACGTGAGAGGAGTGTCCAAGGTCCTGCAGCATCTTTGGCGGTGTAGATAAATCCTTTTCCTGGTGCTCCGTTGGCAGTGAACCACACATAGAACTGTCCGTTGTGGTAGCGGATGGAGGAAGCCCATTGACCCTGTCCATACGCGCTTTCGTGGTCGAGCAGGTCATAACGAGGTCCGTCGTCGATACGAGGGAATACATAGGAAATGGTTTCCCAATGTTGCATATCGCTGGAACGCATCACTGGCGCACCTGGCATGAGGTGCATAGTTGTACTAATCAGGTAATAATAGTCACCCACTCGACAAATCGACATATCTGGCACATCGGCATTGATAATAGGATTGCGATAGCCTTGCGCATCAGCTGAAAGCGAAGCGTTCAGCATGAAGAGTGAAGCGAGAACGATGAATTTTGTGAAAGAAAAAAGTTTACGTATCATAAGCAAATGAATTTATTTTTATACAAAGGCTTTGTTCGTCTTGGCACAGTATGGTTGCCAAAACTACTTCGATTGCAAAGATACGTTGATTTTGTGTTTTTCAGTTTCTGATATGTTACAAGAATTTTCGTATTTGATAACTACTCCCCCAATCATTCGATTTTATTTCACCAAAACTTTCTTTCCGTTCACGATGTTGATACCTTCAACTGGAGCAGAATGGGCGATTCCATCGAGAGAAATGTAGTGTTTTGGGAGTTTGTTGGTGGATTCCATCTCAATATCGTTCACAGCTAATAATTCGTCAATTTCATCGAGAGAACTCAGAAAGCCTATATAGGAAATGCGAGCCGTTCCACTGGTTGATGTCAGTCCGAAAATGGTTGCACCCGTACAGAAGTTCCATTCGTCACCTGTGCAATTGCCATCAAGTCCGCTTTGTGTAATGTCCCATACCACTATTTTTTTTGTTCCCGAACTACGGGTAGTGGTAGGTGGCACCTGACTTCCCTGATTCACACCGTTAAGCCACCAGAGATAACTCTTTCCACTACTCAAATTCAATCCCTCGCCTATCACCGTGAAATACTTCTGTGCAGCCTTCACATTGTATTCAAGATTCTCATAGTCGAGCATCAGGCAAACATTGTTGTTGCCTGATGCTTTCACTGTGATGATGTTATCCGTAGTGTTATAAGAAATGTTATTCTGGGAAACACGTCCGCTGTCACCCGTTTTCCAATTCGTAGCTTGGAACTTATAGAACTTCCCATCGTATCCACTCACCAATCTCAAGTAGTAGAGACCAGGAAGAACCGTATTATTTTCTGCCACGAACTTGAAAACGAATTGCGACTTCGCACTGCCGTCGGCATTCACTGCCATTTCCTTTGGCAATTCTATCTCCACATTGTAGAAACCATTGCTTTCCGCATTCTTATGACGGGAAGGGATGGTTACGGTCTGCAGTTTCACACCATTTATATATATGGTACCCACGCGACCCTTGTCGGCAGTGGTGAAACGACACATGATAGCGAGCGAATCCTTCACGAGCGATTTGTTCTGCAAGGTGTATTGCACATAGCCATTCCTCTGAGCGTCACGATAGAACTCGCCGTTATAACTGCCATACGAAGAATTGGTAGAATAGCTGGCTTCATGCCCTGCCTCACTCTGTTGCTCGCCTGTAGCCACGTAGTCGATGGTGCGTGCAATCAATGCGGCAGCAGCTGCATCAGCCTTACCCATATCGCTCTGCTCGTAAGCCTCAGCGGTCTGTGCATACCAGTAGCAACTGTAGCGAGCATGCTGAATCTGATAGAATGGCACGAGCGTCAACTTGTCCCAATTGCCCTTGCTCTGCGTGCTCTTAGCATCGATAGTGAATGTCAAGTCGCCCACCTTCTTGATGCGTTGGAGCAAATCGCTGCGATTACCAATGAGAAGCGGTGCACTACTTAGCGACTTGCTGGTTGCCATCGCTCCAGGACTGTGGTCCATGCGTCCCTCACCCGCATATTCATTCTTCAATTGCTCATATTCCAAACCCGTTGCCTTGGCATCAGCAGCATTCATCGCTGTGGTTTGTGCTGCCAAAAGGATTGGTCCGTACTTGAATGCCACATAGTCGGTATAGTTTGGACATTCCTCATAGCGAAGCGACATTGGCAGATTGATTTCCACCACATCACCCTTTTTCACTTTCACCTGAACGTATGAAGCCACTCCTTCCTTCACGCTCACACTCTGCTTCTTGCCATTCACACTGACGGAAAAGTCCTTATCCACCCATGCAGGATGGCGAACCGCCAAATTGAAACTGCCCTTATCAATCGTCAGTTTCGTACTCTGCACGAAAGGAAACTCAGAGGTTTGAGTCACACCAAATTTGTCGGAGTTCAACTTGCTTGCCGTAAACTGATTCACATAGAGCGTGCCATTGTCTGTGCTATGCGTATAGATGAAATGTCCATATTTGGCATGGTTTTCCATACCTGTGCCCACGCAGCACCACATACCCTGATTCACTTTCGAATAAATGCGATAGGATTGTGGACGAAGCGTCGTGAAATAAACGTAACCACCTGTCTTAGGGTCTTGGGTGGAAAGGATGTGGTTCCATGTGGTGGATTCGTAGAAATCCGCATACTTGGCATCATGGGTTTCATCGAACAAATCCTCTGACAGTTTCAACATATTGTTGGAGTTGCAACTCTCGGGACCTTCCAAGTTTTCCATATACTGAGAGCCACGGTTGGCTGCCAAGAAATGCTCACTCACACTGTTTCCACCAATTGCCACCGTGCGATGCTCCACCACATCCTGCCAGAAGTTGTGGGCAGCTTTCTGATAAGTGGTGGCAGTGTTGTCCAACTGATAAATGCGCTCAAAACCAATATATTTAGGTACCTGCGTGTTAGCATGCTTTCCATCGAGGAACGTAGTGTTCAGCGTTTGCATATTCTCCACCATCGTGTTGTGGCTGAATTTCTTGGCAGCAGTCAGGTATTTCTTGTCACCAAAGATTTTATAGGCATCTGCCAAGGTTTCGTTCATACCGCCATGCTCCCATCCCAACACAGTTTGCATGTCGGACGTATTCAATTTGCTCACCACATTCACGCTCCAATCGCATAGTTTTCGATACAACTCTTTTGCCACTTCGCTCTTCGTGTAGAGCCAAGCATCACGCAAGCCTGCCAACACCTTGTGCTCGCAATAGAAAGGTACCCATCCACCATACTGACGGAAGGCGGTCAGGTCATTGGCATAAAGCCCTGTCCAAATCTGATTGATGGGCTGTCCTCCAATAAATCCATATAGACCCTGCGTATTGCTGTCGTAGGCATCCTGGCAATCCTTGAGGATATTCAAGCAATAATCGAGGCATTCTTTCATCTTCGTCTTGGTGGCAGCATCGTCGGTAGCAGCATACGCCAAAGCAAGGGCAGTGAGATAATGTCCGCCCACATGTCCTTCCAAACTCCAAGACGATAGTCCCCAGTTGGAAAACGAAGGGTGTTTTGTTTCCCAACCATTATATTTTGAACCACTCTTCTTCGAAAGTCCTGCCTGACGGATGAACGGAGTGAGCAAACGATCTGCATCGTATTCCAGCAAAAGTTTGTTGTTGATATCCATCGCTGTTTTCAGCGGACCATCCAACAGTGTCACCTCATCCAAATCGAAATGTTCAGGATAGATGTCGCTTTGAGCACGAAGATTCTGAGAAAAAGCGAGCAGCACACCCGCCAACAAAATAGATGATTTAATTTTCATGAACAATAGGTTTTGAAATCCTTGTGAATAAAATTTTTGCAAATATCGTAAAAAACACACTCTCGCCCAAATTTCTCACCATCGAAAAAAGGCGAATTCATCAGCGTTTTTACAAAATCTAAAAAAGATGATACAGTCAGTTTACAAAATTTATAGATAACGAAACATATTTGATAGTCTTTTACTAAAAAACTCCCTAACTTTGCATCGTCAACGAAAAAAAACAAAAGTTGGCAAAAGTTAATGAAGATTTTTTCTATATTTCATATTGGTTAGATAGTTAGTAATATTATAGTTAGTTAAAGGTTTCATTCTTGCGATTCGATGCTGCGACAGCATTGAATCGTTTTTTTTATGCCTTTTCTTATTATTTCTCCTTTAAAATCACTAACTTTGACTTTGTCGAACTTAGGCTGCGCCTCGGAAAAATGCAAATAAATTTGCTTTTTCACTCGGCTTGCACTAACTTTGCTACAAATTTAACAAAATATTATCTAACTTCAATGAAAAAAACTATCTTTTTTCTGTTTGCCTTGATGTTGGCAAGCACGATTTACGCTCAAACAGATTTTCACCAGTGGGCAAAGACTCCTCCTATGGGATGGAACTCTTGGGATTGTTATTATTCCTCAGTGACCGAACAACAAGTGAGAAACAACGCAGAATACATGCGCGATTACCTCAAAGACTACGGATGGGAATACGTAGTAGTAGATATTCGTTGGTTCACCGACGATAAAAACTCCTACTACAACCAATCAAACCCTGTCTATACGATGGACGAATACGGTCGCTATATGCCCGACACCAAGCGATTCCCCTCGGCTGCCGATGGTAATGGTTTCAAAAAACTTGCTGACGACATCCATGCGATGGGTTTGAAATTCGGTATTCACATCATGCGTGGTGTGCCGAAACAAGCAGTCATCAAAAAACTTCCTATCCTTGATAGTGAGTACAAATGCAACCAAATCTACAACACGGACTCGCTCTGCACGTGGCTGGGTGACAACTACACGGTGGATTGCAGAAAACCTGGAGCACAGGACTACTACAACTCCATCTTCAAGCTCTATGCGGAATGGGGAGTCGATTTCATCAAGATTGACGACCTCAGCCGACCTTACCACGACGGAGAGATTGGTCTCATCCGCAACGCCATCGACCAATGCGGTCGTCCTATCGTGATGAGTATGAGCCCTGGTGCCACACCTCTTAATAAATGGGAGAGTTGCCAACAGCATGCCAACATGTGGCGCATGATGGACGACCTTTGGGACAAATGGAGCGACATCGCAGCAGTATTCCGTTTGGCGGAGAGCTGGAACCAGTATCGTATCGAAGGCAGTTATCCCGACTGCGATATGTTGCCTTTGGGAAAGATTGCCATGAACAACAACGGTGGAAAAGGTCGCTTCTCCAATCTCACAGAGAACGAGCAATACACGATGATGAACCTTTGGAGCATCTTCAAGTCTCCGCTCATGTTTGGTGGTGACATGACCTATAACACTGAGTTCACAAAAGGTTTGATGACCAATGCGGATGTGATCAACATCGACCAGAACTCCGTGAACAACCGCTTGGTCAGCAACAATGGTTCTGGCGTGATATGGACTGCCGACGAACCTGACAGCAAAGTAAAATATGCAGCCATGTTCAACCTCAGTTCCTCGGACAATTGGATTCGTGCGAACGAAGCACTCTTTTCCACGGAAACCATCTCACTCCTCACCACTGGTTTTGGACAACAAGTAGAAGTTGACATTCCTGCAGGTAGCAAGGTGCTCTCTCTCGTTGCCGATGATTCAGGCGACAACTTCAATTACGACCACGCCGACTGGGTGAATATCTGGATTCGCTTGGAAAATGGCGACAGCGTGCGCCTCACCCAAAGCGATGTGATACGTCAGGATGTTTCGCGTACCTATTATAAAAGAGTGAATTGGAACAAGAACATCAACAGCGGCACACTTCGCATCAATGGCAAAGCATATAGCAACGGATTCAGCTATGAGTCAAACGGAATCCTTGTCTTCAAACTTCCTCAAGGAGCGGTGCATTTCTCAGGCTATTGTGGCATTGACGATACAGGTCGCACGCAAAGCGGTGCCACTTCTTCCATCAAGTTCATGGTATTCAATGAGGACCCTACTTACCGCTCAGTCTGCAATCCTGCTCACGCAGTGGCAAACAGTGACTTGGTAAGCGGTAAATTCCAAGCGGAAGGAACAAACATCGAAGCCGACATCACAGGAGCAAAGAAACTCTATCTCGTTGTGACAGATGCTGGTGACGGCTATAGTTACGACCATGCCGACTGGATTAACCCAACGCTCATAGATGTCGATGGAAACGAAACAAAACTTACCTCTTTCCCATACGAAAGTAGCAAGACGAGTTGGAAAGACATCTCCAATTATGGACAGAACGTGGATGGAGGAACGCTCGTCGTGAATGGACAAGAATATACCGATGGAATCGGCACAAATGCCAGTAGCATCATCACCTACGCATTGCCTCCAAGCCATCCATTTGTCAAGTTCCGCAGTTTCGTGGGATATGACGAGGGTGTGAAAAAGAACATCAACAATGGTGTGACGATGGAATTCTTGGTTTTCACTTCCGACCCAACAGCCACAGACAGTCTCAAGCTCGCACTCGACCTCAGTTCTCTTGGCATACCAGCAGGTGAGAAATGCGAAATCACCGACCTTTGGACGAAAGAGTCGCTCGGCACCTTCTCTGGTTCGCAATACATCGCCACCCTCGCCAGTCATGCCTCCCAGATGCTGAAGATAGTGCCAACAGGCGAAATGGATGCCATTTCTGCCCTACCCTCCGACCAAAAAACCTCGATGAATTCGGCAAAAAACAGCAATTCGTTTCCCGATGGCATCTATTCCCTCCAGGGTAAACGAATAGCCTCAACCGATACTGCACTTCCTCACGGCGTCTATCTCCAATCTGCCAATCACCTCATCAAGAAGATTGCGAAATAGAACTTGAAACGCATTACATCTATAATGACAATAGTTGTCTTAGGAAAGAAATTAGAATAATTATCATAATTACTCCAAATAATTTGGTGTTGTTTAAAAAAAACATATTATTTCTGAATAAATTATTCTAATTATTCTAATTTCTTTCCTTAATATAATCAGTAAATCATTTTAAATCATCACCTAAACCCTTCTTTGATTTTACTGAACCTTTAGCTCGGCGTAAGCCAAATGGCGAGCCCTCGACGTTAACACGGCGAGCTTTACATAAGGAATAAAACTTTCCACGAAAGTACATATTTTTTTCCAAATCTTCGGTACAAACTTATCTCTTTTTGGAAAAAAACTTTGAGCAGTACAACTGCTTATAAGAGCAGAACCACTGCTTACAAGAGCGAAACCATCGCTTATAAGAGCGGTGGTACTGCTCCAAGTTTATTCTCCACATCCACTAAGTTTGAAACAAAGACTTGGAAAGTAAGAAATGAAGAACTACAAAGTTTTATTCGGAGCAGCTGTTAAAAGGTCATTAGTATAAATTAGATAGCGATTACTGATATGTTCTGAGAACTTGTAACTGTTCAGCGAATAATATCAAGGAGTGCCCTGTCGTGCAGAACCTTCAGCTCGGCGTAGCCAATCTAAAGGAAAGCTTCAGGCAATCCACAAATTTGCTTCTGACAATCCCCTAAAGAGGTTCAGTCAATCCCCAGGCCCCCCTCCAACTCACCCGAGGGGGAGAGAAGCCATCCGTATGGTAGTAAAATACATTCTTTATTCTACATTGGCTTCGCCGAGCTAAAGGTTCTTCATTCTTCATTCTACATTGTCTCTCCCGTTATTTATCTGATATTCAAACTTAAGGCATAAAAAAGCCGTCACTACCCTCGCGGATAATGACGGACTGAGCACTCCTATTAGCCAATCTGAAAAAATCTTCAAACTAAATGGAATTAGTAAGAAGTATGAAAAATTTTATATCATTTTCTGATAACAGGGCGGATAGAATAACCATAGCTAAAAGTAGCGTTGTAGTACGTGTCCACGAAATACATAAATAAGGCAAGATTGAAGGCGGTATATGAGTCACACAAAGTGGAAGACAAGTAGTGGCCTATAGCACGGGCATAGTGGAGTTCACTACCAAAGCGTAAGCCCGCTGCAGGTAGGAAAATAATGTTGCCATTGGTCTTGCTTGTAAACTTACCACCATTGATTCCTTTCTCTTCCGCCCACTCGTAGGTGCAATTGGCAATCAATTCTTTGAATTGTTCTATTGTTGGCATCTGCCAGTCTCCTTTCCACTCCAAGTGAGCTACATCGTACTCTGTGCCTGCGATGTCCTTGCCAATGTCATTGCTGATTATTGGATAAGGACCGTCGTAATCGTAATGGATGTAGTTATTTGCATAGTATGTGGATTTCGTCTTTGTTTCACCCCATGCGTAGTAACCACCGTAGTTAGTTGGACTTTGTTTCTCTGGATGATCCGTGTCCACGTTGCAACAAGACCATATCGTGCCCGATGGCAAGCCCAAGTCAACCTTATGTGGATGGTGAGTGTCAGGACACTTCAAAAAGGATTTATTATTTCTGATTACAGGGCGGACATTATGACCGCAGTAGTATCTGCTGGTCCCGTGTTCAGCATTCGAACTGAGGTAGAGAGTACTGGCGGTGGACGAGTCATAATACGTGGAAGACCAATATTGACCCTTGGAACCGGCTTCGATAAGGTTATCACGTATGCGTGAGCCCGCAGCGGGCAGGAAGATACTGCCACCATTAATCTTACTTGTGAACTTGCCGCCATTGACGCCGTTCTCTTCTGTCCTTTCGTAGGTACAATTGGCAATCAATTCTTTGAATTGGTTAATTGTCGGCATCTGCCAGTCTCCTTTCCACTCCACGTGAGCGACATCGTCCTCCGTGCCTGCTATTTCAAGTTCAAGATCATGATAATCAGATGAATTACCGTAAAACTTGTAGTTACTTAATTCGTATGTCTCTTTTGTTTTCGTCTCACTCCATGCGTAGTAGCCACCGTTGTTAGATGGGCTTTGTTTCTCAGGATGATCTGTGTCCACGTTGCAACAAGACCAAAGCGTGCCTGATGGCAAGCCCAAGTCAATCATGTGCGGATGGTGGTTGTCTGGGCACGATAAATAAGATACTCTTTGCTTAGGCTCATCGTTATCATCATGACATGCCGTCAGTCCCATAAAAACAGGAACAAGAAACAAATACCAATACTTTTTCATAATCAACTGTATTTTTATTAGTTCTAAGAAAATCGTGGTCAGAGCCATTTGTTTTTCACATACCAATCGATGGTCTCACGAGTTCCTCGTTCCAATTGCCATTCGGGTTCGAAGTCGAGGAGCTGGCGGAGCGGAGTGATGTCGCATCGCCAGTTGCGCTGCCGCAGGATGTGGTATTTATCGAGGTTGAGGGTGACAGGTTTCTTGGTCCATTGTGAGATGCGGTCACCAATGGCGCAGATGACGTGAAGCAACCACACGGGTGCCTTGATGCGAAGGAGAAAGCGGATGCCGAGGTCTTGCTGGATGTAGTCGCTGAAGGCACGGGAAGAATACACTTGTCCGTCGCTCACATTGAAGATTTGGCGTTCGATGCGCTCCAAAGAGCCTTCTTCTGACTTCTGGATGGAGGCATAGATGGCATTCACGAGGTCGCGCACATACACGAAGGTGATTTCCTGTTTCTTGTAGCCCACAGCAAAATCCACGTGTTGCTTGATGCTCTTTGCCATCAGGAAATAGTCGCGCTCACGCGGTCCATACACGCCCGTTGGTCGGAAGATGACGTAAGGGAAGAGGTAGTTGAGCGACTGAAGGAACTGCTCGCTTCGGAGTTTGCTCTTGGCGTATGCCGTGTTGGGTTGAGGCGTGTCGGTGGCATACATCTCGTCGTAGGTGTTCGTGGCAGGGTTGAGCGTTTCCTTGATAGGTCCGAGCACACTGAAACTGCTGAGATAGACGAAGAGGCGAGGCACCATGTCGAGGTCTTGGAGTGCCTGCACAAAGTTCACCGTGCACTGGTAGTTGTGCTTGTCGAAGTCAGCAGGGTCGATGCATTTCGTGGCACCACCCGCATGAACGATGTAGTCCCACTTGCCATTCTTCTGCTTGAAATCGCTCAGTTGCTGACGGAGCGTATCGGGGTTGCTGAGGTCGAGCACTTGGAATTTCAACCACTCGTTCTGCAACCATTTTCGGCTGGAGGTTTTCCTCATGCCTGCCCACACTTCCATGTCTCTGTGGAGTCCTTCCTCGCAGAGAAAGCTGCCAATGAAACCGCTGGCACCTGTCACTAATATCTTCAATTTTTGATTTTCAGTTTTCATTTTTGATGTATTTATGCTGCAAAGATAGTGTTTTTTGGCAGTTTTGTAACATTTTAACGTAGAAGAAACATGCTATTAACAAGAAAATCACTATTTTAGACGCAAATTTAGTAATGAAGAATAAAGAATTAAGAATGTAGAATGTATTTTACCTCCATCCGGATGGCGTTATTGGCTACGTCGAGCTAAAGGTTCTTCATTCTACATTCTTCATTCTTCATTTAAAAACGAAGTTTTATGTCTAAGTCAAAGAAAACATCGACTTCGAGGTCGAAAATCGGTAAGAAGGAATTGCGCAGCACCGTGAGCCACTACCTGAGCTTGCACCCAGGAGATTATTTCACACCCAAACAGCTCTTCAAGGCGCTGAAATTTACCACGCATCCGCTGAAGATGCTTTGCATCGATGTGCTCAACGAGATGATTGACAGTCAGGACATCGTGGTCAACGAGGATGGTGAATTCTCCTACAACGGTCGTGCGCAAGTGTGCGAAGGTGTGTTCACTCGCACCAGTGGTGGACGCAACTTTGTTGATTTGCCTGATGGTGGAGGGGTGAGCGTGTATGACGACGACACCCTTCATGCACTGCCTGGCGACAAGGTGAAAGTCAGCCTCTTTGCCAAGAAACGCGGGTCGGACAAGATTCACGGACAAGTCATCGAAATCCTGAAGCGAAACGAAAAACCATTCATCGGAAGTCTGCAGGTGGGCAAACAGTTTGCCTTCCTCGTCAATCCCGACGGCTCCCTTCCTCACGACATCCTCATTCCAATCGACAAGTTGAAAGGTGGACATACGGGCGAAAAAGCACTCGTGAAGGTGACTTCATGGCCTGAAAATGCACGCAACCCGATTGGCGAAGTGGTTGACATATTGGGAGAAAGCGGAAACAACGACACAGAGATGCATGCCATCCTTGCTGAGTTTGGTTTGCCTTACAGATACCCAGAATCCGTAGAGCTGGCTGCCAACAAGATAGAGCCAGGCATCACGCCGGAGGAAATTGCCAAGCGCGAGGACTTCCGCAATGTGCTCACCTTCACGATTGACCCTCGTGATGCCAAGGACTTCGACGACGCACTGTCGATTCGCAAAGTGAAAGATGGTGTGTGGGAAGTGGGTGTGCATATTGCTGACGTGTCGCATTATGTGCTCGAAGGCTCCATCATCGACAAGGAAGCGCAGAAGCGTGCCACCTCCGTCTATCTCGTGGACCGCACCATCCCGATGCTGCCAGAGCGTCTCTGCAACTTCATCTGTTCGCTCCGACCAGACGAGGAAAAGCTCAGCTATTCCGTCGTGTTCGAGATGAACGAGGATGCCGACGTGCTCAACCATCGCATTGTTCATACCGTCATCAAGAGCGACCGCCGATTCTACTACGAGGAAGTGCAGCACCTGCTGGAGCAATGCAACGAAGCATCGCCTGAGGACTACCAGTATCCTACGCCTGAGCAACCGCTGGCAGAGGGTGCCAAACCTGCCGAGACCTACAAGGAAGAGCTCATCGTCCTCAATCGCTTGGCACACAAGTTGCGTGAAGAGAGGATGAAGGAGGGCTCCATCGATTTCGACCGCGAGGAACCGCGTTTCGAAATCGACGAGAAGGGCAAACCGCTCAGCGTGTATTTCAAACGTGCCAAGGATGCCAACAAACTCGTGGAGGAATTCATGCTTCTTGCCAACCGTACGGTGGCAGAAAGCGTGGGTAAGGTGAAGAAAGGTGGTGCGAAGGCGAAGACCTTCCCTTATCGTGTGCACGACATGCCCGACCCAACGAAGCTCGACAACTTGGAGCACTTCGTTAGCAAGTTCGGTTACATGATTCGCACGCAAGGCACGAAGGTGGAAGTGGCAAAGAGCCTGAACAAACTCCTGAAGGACGTGAAGAACCAGCCTATCCAGCAACTCGTCGAGACGGTTTCCCTACGTGCCATGATGAAGGCTCGCTACAGCACCGTCAATATCGGTCACTACGGACTTGCCTTCGACTACTACACTCATTTCACCTCCCCTATCCGTCGCTATCCCGACCTCATGGTGCACCGTCTGCTGACTCGTTACGAGGAAGGCGGAAAGAGCGCCAGCCAACAGAAGTACGAGGGACTCTGTGAGCACTCCTCCGACATGGAGCAACTGGCTGCCAATGCCGAGCGTGCCAGCATCAAGTACAAACAGGTGGAATTCATGGCAGACAAGATTGGCGAGGAATTCGATGCCACGATTAGCGGCGTGACCGACTTTGGCGTTTATGCAGAAATCGATGAGAACCACTGCGAAGGACTTATTGCCGTGCGCTTCCTTGGCGACGAACCATTCGACTTCGATGAGCGTAACTACTGCCTCACAGGACGCGTGACGCACCACAAGTTCTCTCTTGGCGACAAGATTCGCATCAAGGTGGCTAAGGCAAACCTCTATCGCAAGCAGCTCGACTTCGACTTCGTTCGAAAGATTTCCTCTTCTGCCCCAATCACCACAGGTCAGAAATTCTACCTCGAAATACCTAAAAAAAAGAAAGGAAAGAAGAAATAAGTTGTTTTAGGAAAGAAATTATAATAATTATCATAATTTTATCAGAAATAATGTGTTTTTTGTTTTAAGCAACTCCCATTTTTGGAGTAATTATTCTAATTTCTTTCCTTAATATAATCGTAACAAGTTATTCTTCCAATTACAAAGCAATATAAAAAATCCATATAATTCAATAAACAATCAATGAAAAGAACAACATTCCTGCTTGCTCTGTTGCTGATGGCAGTATCCGCTATGGCACAGAGCGTGAAAATCGCACCCAAGCTCAAGAAGGGTGATGTGAAAACCTATGAAACGACTACCGATGGAGTGACAATGGGGCAGTTCATCAGAACAACTGCACAGAACATCTTCACCGTCACGGAGAAAACCAACAACGGATTTGTCATCCAAAACGAAGCAAAGATTGGGGACACTCAGCAAAACGTGAATCTGGCGAATCTCACACAAGTGCTCAACAAAGTATTCGAGAACACGATGATTCTGTATGGCACTGACAAGGATGGCAAAATCATCAGCATCAAGAACTATGCAGAAATGAAACAGCACTCCATCAACATCATCGACGAACTATTCTCCAAGAACCTCCCTCAAGAAGTGAATGCCGTCCTTCCAAAAGAAAACATCCTCAAGATGGCGGAAGAAAGATTTACTGAAGCGAACATGCTCAAGATGGCGTATAGCACCCCAAGTCCACTTTCACTCAATGGCAAAACCATCACCGAGGGCATGGAGGAAGAGACTTTCAATACGCAAGGACTCAAGATGAAAACCACCTATCACGTGGCTGATGGCGGAAAGACTATCATTGCTGATTCCCAACTCAACATGAACCGTGCCGAGCTCAAGGAATACCTCGTGAAACAAATCACTCAACTCATGCCTCAGATGGCTGCCATGTTCGAAAGCCAAATCGACCAAGCTCTCAACAGCGGTGCGGTGGCAGTGGATGCAAATCAGAAAGCCACTTACCAGATAGGCGCAGACGGATGGGTGCAACAACTCACCATCGACAGCGAAAGCAAACAAACTGGACAAGTGAACAAATATACCATTACCTACACACTGAAATAAACGACACGCTGAAATACCAAATGGAACAAGCACCGAGGCGCTCCTCGGTGCTTGTTCTGAAAAAAAATTACCAAATACTAATCAACTATTCTATTCAACTAAACCAATATTAACCTTCTATATTATTGTCTTGAGTTTTTGAGTTAAGCCTCTCAACTCTTATTGTTTTTTTGTTTGACACTGCAAAGTTATGGCGTTATTCGTCGATAGCCAAGAAATGTTTGTGCTTTCCATCTTTCTTGTTGCGACACACGCCCCTTTTTGCGACAAATACAAGGAATCCCTCTTTTATTTGTCGCAAAACGACTGAAAAAGAGGGATAAACTTACGATTGTTGAGTCTTATTATATAATTGAGTCTTATTATATAAAAGGAGTATTCACGACCTCAACTTATTCATAAATGCTTGATGGATGGTATCGCGCTGTTCAGGAGTAATGTTTGGGAAAAACTCATCGAGGATTTCCTTGAGGGCATGTTCTGCTTTGGAGCGCATTTGCGCTTTGCCTGCACGAAGACCTGTGGATAGCTCGGTCTTGGGAAGAAGTTGTCTGTTGAAATTACCGTCGCTCATAGAGAAATGAAGAATGAAGAAAAGTACAAAGAACAAAGGACAAGGGACAAAGGTCTAATGAAGCTTGAAGCTTGAAACTTGAAACTTGAAATCAATAAGACACTTGGCATGGGATGCCAAGCGATTGCACACGGTCGGCAATGTTATCGAGTTCAGCAGGAGTGGCTTTCTCAAGAAGTGGAGAAGGGGTGGTACGGTCGATGGTATAAATCATCACTTCGGATGGCTGGATGCGCTGGATGGCATCAATCCAAGGAAGAACGTATTTGTCTGATACGTTCGACACATCACGACCATTATGCGTACCCTTCAGGAACATCGTTTGCACGATGCATCTGTTGCCGAATTCCATCATGCGCTCAATGATTTTCTCCACACTAAAGCGTGGGGAAAGGGGGCGGTCCACCATGCGGATGTAATCCATGTCGATGGTGTCGAGCTTGAGGATATTGTTATCGACCTTGAGCAATGCATTGAACACATCTTCACGAAGAATGCGAGTGGAATTACACAGCACACTGATTTTGGCTTCAGGGAAAAACTCATCGCGAAGGGCAATGGTGTCATGAATGATGTCGGCAAAGCGTGGGTGCACGGTGGGTTCTCCATTGCCAGCAAAAGTGATGACATCGGGATTAGGTCCGACTGCTTTCATTTCTTGCAACTTGGCACGAAGTGCTTGTCGCACTTCTGTGCGGGTAGGGAGTTTCTGATGAGGAGGAAAACTCTTGTTGTAGCCACACTCGCAATAGATGCAATCGAATGAACAAACTTTTCCATCCCCAGGCAAGAGGTTGACACCAAGCGACACACCGAGTCGGCGACTATGGACGGGACCGAAGATAGGACTTGGGAAGATGATGCCTCGCTTTCCCTCCGTTTCGGACGAATAGGCAATCGTTCCGTCTTGTCTTCGTTGACCATTCTTTGTGATTTCTTCGTCTTTGCTCATATCAACAGTCCTTTCTTTTTTTACGTTCGGGCTAAAAAATAGGGGTGAAGTAGGTATAACAAAAGACACCGGTTCATCACGAACCGATGCCTCCCTATTTTTAACCTAAACCTTAACTATGAAAAAATCTAATTTTTTCGTATGCAAATTTGCAAATAAAGTTTCTTATCTCCAAATTTTAAGTGAGTTTTTTTAGAATTATTTTTGAAGTAGTTGAAATAATCCTAGTTTTTTGCATTTAAAAACCACTTTTGCTGTTCGGATTTTGCATCATGACACTTTCTTTGCAGAAGTAAAGGTTTTGGTGCGTTGTCTTCAATGGTTGTCTTAGAACACGATGTTCGATGACAATCGAGTCTTACCAAAGACCGTCTTCGCTCCACGCTCCTCTGGACTTGGAACCGAATTCACCTTCGTATTCCTCTTCTGATGGAGTAACAGATTGAGTGTCGGAATTTGAGTCAAGTTTGCTTGCTTGAAGCATATCTACCTCAAGTTGTGTAATCGAGCTGCGAAAGCTTGGCTGAATATATACCTTTTTCATAATTCTTTCTGTTTTTTAAGTGAGTGGTAGATGGGAGAAATGGGATTCTCCCAACCACCACAAGTGGAAATTCTATGAATTACTTAATGAGAACCTTCTGTCCGTTCATGATGTAAACCTGTCCCTTCACGAGGCTCTTCACCTTGTTGCCGTTGAGGTCGTAGATAGCACCATTCTCTGGAGTTGCAACGAACTGGCTAATACCTGTAGCATCGTCTTCATAGCTGATGCCCAATTCCTTAACAGGTGTTCCTGCTGGAAGTTCGAAGTAAGCACGCAAGCCCTTCAAAGAAGCCTTTGCACTACCCTTCTGAATCTTACCTGTAGAAGGAACCACACCATACATGCCTTCCATGTCAGGAGCAGCAATAGGAGCATAAGTACCCTGGAATGTTGCATCACCATAAGTATCTGCATTTGCTTCATCAGCAGAAACATTCACATTATTCACAACGAAGCCATTTTCATTGACAACAGGAGCCTCACTGTAAACGATATATGGATAACCAGCTGCGAACATAGTTGCAGGCTTGAAGCTCAATGCACCATCAGTATAAGCACTGAACTCGTATGCCTTCCATCCTTCACCAAAGATTTGAGTCAGGATGTCGCTTGTGAGTGCAAATGGTAAGCAGATAGTATTCCAGCCAGCCTTTGGAGTGTACTTCACAACAACAGCAGCTTGGTTGCCTGTCTGAGAAATGAAATTCTCAGCTGTTTCATCGAGAGTTAAAGCAGGAGCAATACTCATGGCTACTTCATCAGTAGTAAGTTCACCACCAGCGTATGTTACGACAATCTTAGCAACACCATTTTCGATAGCTTCTTCAGGAACGTATGTCAATGTGAATGTTGCAGTACCATTAGCAGAAACGGTTTCTGTTGCAGTAGCGACTTCTTCGCCATTAACATACAACTTAGCAGTTGCTTCTTCTTCAACACCAACCAATTCCTTCACAGTTGCAGTTGCTGTGTATTCAGCGAACTGAGTACCTTCAGCAGGAATGTTGCTTCCAGAGATCTCGATTTCATGATCCTTCATGGCGAGCTTGAAGCCGTTGAAGTCATCAAGCATAGCGTATGTACCAGTGAAGCGGATGTAATAGAAGCCGTCAGCAGGAGCTGTGAAAGTGATTTCACCAGATGCTGTTACAGGTTCTACAACTGGAGTCCAAGCAGCCTTTGCCTCATCATTGGTATATTCAATAGTGAGAGGTTCGTCATTATACTGCATTCCTACATAGAATGTCAACGTCTCACCTGCTTTTGCCTCCAAGCGTGGAGTAGTCAAAGACTTAGGATTATTATATGAGCTGATAGTTGCCATATAAGATCCATTGCTTCCACTTGCTGTAGGCTCAGAAACGGTCCAACCACCTTCATTGTTCCATGTAGTTGGAAGTGTACCTTCTTCAAAGTCCTCACTCCATACGTTAGGATCCTTAGAAGTAGCGGAAACGGTGATGGTCTTTACATCGTATGTACCACCATAGTTAGGAGTTACCTTTACATTAGCTTTGAATGTTCCCCAAGTACCTTCAACGTAGTTGTAAGTGATGGTAATTTCACCTGTTTCACCAGGATTAACGGTCAGTTCTGATGGTTCTACGGTGAAGTTGTCTGTGTTATCATTTGCAATGGTTGCAACCAATTCTCCATCACCAGTGTTGCTAACAGTGATAGTCTCGCTCTTTACTTCATTGATTCTACCAAATGCAATGCTTGTCTTATCAAGACTCATAACTGGTTTTGGCTCCTTGTAGTAAGAAGACAAACTGATAGTGTATGGGCTAAGACCACTTCCTTCAGCAGGAGTGATGGTCAAAGCACCATTACCATCGTGTGCAGGAGTACCGATAGTTACTACAATAGAACCACCAGCTACAACAGTTGCAGCTGCAGGATCTACTGTATAGTCATCAGTTGCAGCAATTGTTACATCAAGGTCAGCAGTACCATCATTCTTCAATGTAATAGTCTTGGTGTCACCAGCTGGAACATCAGAGTAGCCCCAACTCAAAGAACCACCATTAGCAATACCTTCTACTTCAAGCTTTGGACGTGGAGTTTGGTCTAACTCACCACCGTAGAAATTGCGAACACGTACTTGAGAACCATGCAAAGCAATGTAATAAGTACCAGCTGGAATATCACTGATTGTGTAAGATGCCCATTCAGAACCAAGTGTAATTGTAGTTGAAGAAGCTGTCCAATTTGTTCCATCTACTGAATACTCAAAAACTAATGATTGGTAACCATCGTATGTACCCATTGCTTCAAATGCGAATGTTTCACCATCGAGTACATTTAATAATGGAGTAACGAGACGTGCATTGCTTGACTGATACCAAGAAGTTGTGTATGCATAGCCTGTTGTAAAGGACCAGCTTGTAGCTTTCCATTCTTCTGGAGCAGTACCATCTCCTAATGTTTCATATACCTTTGCTGGATCTTTCACAGTACAGCTCAAATTGATGGTGACTGCTGCTACTGTAGTAACAGTAGGAGTAATAGTTACTTTTCCTGTTGCTGATTCATCAGGAGCTGCAATAGAAAGTGTTTTTTCACTACCTGCTGCAATAGTCATAGATGCATCTGTGGTAAAACCACCTGTAGTTGTAATATTAACAGTAATGTCTTGAGTTCCAGGATTGCTCAAAGTTAAATCTTTTGTAGCGCCAGGATTAACCATACCGAAGTCAAGAGAACCATCAGTGTCACCAGAAACTGAAAGGGCTGGTCCACTGGTCTGTACATACTCTGTATAAGTTACATCCAAGAGACGCATCTGATCACTTGTTAGACAGAATGCTACGTAAGTGGCTGTTGCACCAGCATCATAACTATTGCTGGCAGCGGTAGCTGAAACACTATATGATTGTGCCCCAGACTTATCAACGGTAAATGTACCATCGCCAACGGCAGTCACCTTGTTTGTTACATAAATGGTTCCAGTATTATTATACATCCTGCTTCTGAACGAAACTGTTCCAGAAACTTCTTTCTTTAAAACAAGCCAAACATTTTGGGTGTAGTTTGACTTGTAGCCAGAAACGTAGTTAGCATCTGCACCATCATAATCGTTATGCTTGTACGAGTAATCCGACCCAAATCGTCCATAATTACCATCATTACCAGGATAAACATACCAATTATCGCCAAGTGTCTGACCACTACTTGTAGCGGGATAGCTTGTGAAGTCATCTGTGACCGTTTCCGCATTCGCTTGCCTTACCCCCATCAACGACAGAAGTAACGCGAAAATAAGTGTAATTCTTCTCATACGTTTGATTATTTAATTAAGATAATAAAAAATTTGTTATTTACTTGTGATTATTTATTTATAATAAGGAGAAAGGAGTAAGGAGAAACCTGAAAAAGAGTCTCCTCACTCATGATGATTTTGTTCTTATTTGACAACGACTTTCTGGGTCTGTCCGTCCGACAGGCGAACCACATAGAGTCCGCGAACAGCTGGGAGCTGAGTGCCGATGTACTGACCGTTCAGTGTATAGATACCAGTCTTGTGAAGCTTGTCGTTCTGCAAGTTGGTAATTGCAGCAGGAATCACGTTGAACGCGTTCGATGCCATAGATTCACCCTCTTCGTAAACAGCTGAAACGGAGAATGAATTGACTTCTACACCTTGGATGGCAGTCGTGAATTCAGTAGTATTGGCTGACAAAAGTTCTGCATTCACCTTCACGCCATTGCAATACACGTTATATCCCTTAAGATGTGCAATAACTGGCTGAAAACTAATGTCATCGAGGAAGAAGCAGAAACCTGTCTCACCATCAGTCACGTGCTGGATAGCAAAATACTTGGCACCCTCAGGCAATTCAAACTGGAAAGCACCTTCCTTGAATCGCTGCTTGGCAACAATCGTATCAGCATTGAGACGCGTGAAGTTCTCAGGATTCTTGTCAGTCGTTGAGTAAAGCACATGGAACTTTTCGTCGTAGTGCGTGTAGCTTGAACTGCTTGCATACTGCTTCACTTGCGATGTCCAGCACTTAGCATAGAAGGCAATGGTCTGAGCCTTTCCTGAAAGCTCTGGCGAGATGAGCCAGTTGTCTGCCTTTGCCCAATTGAAGCCCGATGAGTTGTCGGCTGGCACAGCACCTGCCAAGGCAATCAGCATCTGCTTGCCCGACTGACAGTAGTAAGTGCAAGTATCGGTAGCATAGTTGTCAATATAAATACCAGCCTCGGAAGGATTGAACACCTGATAAGCAAATGGCTTTCCTACATTCGGATAGATATATGTTCCTTCGAAGTCACGCATGGTCACAGTTGCCTGAGCCTCACCACGCTTCACGCAGGTCCAGTCGCCGATATGATTGATGATGAAAGGAGCATAGCGCTCAAAATCCTCCGTCACGTTTTGTGCATCCGTGTTTGGAGCATCCCAAGCCAACTTCACCATTCCATTCTCTTCCGTACCCATCAAGCTAACCGATGGAAGGATAGACTGAACAACGACAACATCGATAGCAGAAGTGACATTATTGCTTTCGTTCTCATCGTTAGCCAATTCCACAGTTGCATAAAGCGAAAGCTTGGTACCATCGCTAACATTCACAACGAAATCGAGGTCGAGGTCAACGCTTTCGCCTGGCTGCAAATCCATACCGTTATCAATCGTAGCACGCACCTGTCCGTTAGCAAAGAGCTTCACGGTATAGCCCTTAGCCACGTTCGTACCCAAGTTCTTCACTGTAGCCACAGCAGTAGCCAATTCATTGGCATTGAGCTGAGAAGGGGTGCCCAATTTGATGTTCACGTCGTTGGCTTTCTTCACGATGTCGCCTACCACGTATAATCCCACCATGTTTTCCTTATAAGGAAGACGAGAGAGCAGTGTGGATTCACCAGTCTCGACATTCACCTCATAGAGGGCAGTGCCATAGCGGTTACCTTCGCGAGAATGGTCCTTTCCATCGTTCATCGGTCCCACCCAATACATTTTTCCTGTTCGCCAGTCGCAAACAGCCGATTGCATCGTGCGCTGGATGCCATGTCCCACATCACCCACATCGGTGAATTCACCTGTTTTCTTGTCGAAAGTGCAAAGCTTACCGTCGTAAGGGGTAGAAGCATAGCCAATGGCATAAATCTTACCATTTGGATGGGCTGCCAAAGCACGGAACTCCGTGGAAAGCGCACGCTTGCTGATGCGAGTCACTGTCATCGTTGCAAGGTCGAGTGAACCGAAATAATAATCTTGCAATGCGTCTTCGCCTGAGCCCGAAATATCGCTATAGATGCAATACACCTTGTCGTCGTTTGCATCGTAAGTCAAATCACAAAAATTCAGATTGGAACTAGGAGTAAAAATCTTCTCCTCAAGCATTGTCCAGTTGGAAGCATCCCATTTGCGCACTACCACCTCCTCTTCGGTGTTGTTCATGTCCGTGTCGTAGTTGTAAGGATCGTCTTCCGGCTGCTTTTCGCGTCCATAGAAAGTGTAGTAATAACCATCCACGTAGATGGCACCTTGATTGCCATAAAGTGTGGATTTCTGCGCAATTTGCTCATAGTTCGTGTAGGTTTCCTTTGCGTCTGTAAACTCCCACATACCAATACCGTAGGTGTTCCAATCGCGAGTACCAGCGTAATTGCTGTGACCATTAATAATGTTACCTCTGAGTTTCACATTCTGTGCAAACACAGAGGATGCTAAAACAAACAGCAAAGCGCCAGTAAGCAGTAGTCTTTTTGCCATAAATTAATTTGTTGAAAGAAAAATTTGAATGTATATACCTGTGATAAAAAAGGGAAAATGAATCCTCTCTATCTCTATTTGATTACAATTCTATATATTTCGTTGCAAATTTATGAAAAATATCTCAAAAAGCAAAATAACCTCGGCTTTTTACTTTCCAACGTATGTATTTTCCGTGAAAAAGAGCGAGTTTTGTCAAATATTTAAATGAAAGTGGTTAATTTTTGTTCTTTTTGTCCTTATCATTAAAATTGTTTGTAACTTTGCTTTCCATTCATTCAAAAACCATTTTTCCACATGAAGAAAACGAGTCAATTCTTATATCAAGCTTATCCATTTCTGATGTTTCTCATGTTTTGTTGCTTGCCTTTTTCAACAACTCAAGCACAAAAACGCCAGAAAAAACTAAGCCCTACGGCACAGAGCATGGCAAAACAGGGCTTTGTGAATGTCCTCGATTACGATTCCACCATCCACGTCAGTTTGATGTATTCCCGTCCCGACAATTTCACGGGGCGTGTGCTCTATTCCGACCTTCGCGAAGCGTATCTTCACCCCATGGCAGCAAAGGCGCTGGCACAGGCACAAAAAGAGCTGAAGCGTCGTCACCCCAACCTCAGTCTGATCATTTACGACGCAGGGCGGCCTATGTCGGTACAGCAGAAGATGTGGGATGCCGTGAAAGGCACTTCCAAGAACATCTACGTGAGCAATCCTGCCAATGGAGGTGGGCTCCACAACTATGGTTTTGCCGTAGATATTTCCATCTGCAATGAGCATGGCGATTCCATTCCGATGGGAACTGTTGTGGATTACTTGGGCAAGTTGGCTCATCCCGAATTTGAACCCACCTTCCTTCGCCAAGGCAAAATCACCAAACAAGCCGTGGAAAACCGCCAACTTCTCCGCGAAGTAATGGCTGTGGGTGGCTTCAAAGTCCTCCGCACGGAATGGTGGCACTTCAACTTGAAGACACGCCGTCAAGTCAAGGCAGAGAAAAGACCTTACATCAAATAAAATCAAGGATTAAAAGGATTCTTTTTTTTATAAGAATATTTCTTTTAAAATCTAACCCTTTCATCTTTATCAACTACAAATGATTTAAACAGACAAACTAAAAATCCTTTAAATCCTTCAAATCCTTGATAAAAAATGCCAAGTTCTGTGTCTTTTATTGATTTTGTTCGCAAGAATTTGAACTCCGACGTCCGCGATTTGATGCTGCAAGCACAGCGCTACCTCGATGTGGATATGCGCAAAGCCGTAGTGCAAATCAGTGCATGGCAAATGGCGCAGAAGAAGTTGCCATTGTGGGCAGCTACTGAGGGAATCCTCTTCCCTGAGCACCTCTCCATGGAACAATGCTCATCGCAACAAACGGCTGAATACAAGGGAGAAGTCCTTGCCCAATGGATAAAACAACCTACAGCCGAAGACGTTATCCGCATCACTGATTTGACAGGAGGATTCGGTGTCGATGCCACTTGTTTAGCACGGAGTGTAGGAAAAGAAAAGACTGTTCATCTCACTTTTGTGGAAAGAAACGCAGAGTTATGCGAAATTGCCAAGCACAACCTTCCCTTGTTAAGCGTGAATCATGCTGATGTGCTATGTGCAGATTCCGAAGAAATGCTGACACAACTCTCCACACACCAACACCTCATTTTCATCGACCCTGCCCGTCGCGATGAGCACGGAGCCAAGACCATTGCCATCTCCGATTGCACACCCGATGTGGTTCAGTTCAACGACCTCCTGCTCGACAAAGCCAATGTGGTGATGCTCAAACTCTCCCCCATGCTCGACATCGCCGAGGCAGAGCGTCAGCTCAAAGGCATTCGGGAAATCCATATTGTCAGTGTGAATGGAGAATGCAAGGAAACGCTCTTTGTGCTTCAAAAGGAGGCAAAAACTTCCGATGAATTCGCCGAAAATGAGCCAATAATCATTTGCATCAACCTTCTCCCCAACCAGCAAGCGCAAACCTTCATTTTCTCCCATTCCATCGAGAGAAATGCTACCTGCCACTACACCTCTGAACTGAAACATTATCTCTACGAACCGAATGCTTCGGTGATGAAGGCGATGGCATTCAAATCCGTAGCACAATTGTTCCACGTGGAAAAACTCCATCCAAGTAGCCAACTCTACACCTCCGACACGTTCATTCCCAATTTTCCTGGTAGAATCTTTGAAATCACTGATTCCTCTCATTTCAATAAGAAAGAACTGAAAACCTTATTGAAAGACATTCAAAAAGCGAACCTCACCGTTCGCAATTTTCCCCTTTCCGTTGCCGAACTTCGCAAACGTCTGAAACTTCACGAAGGTGGCACCGACTATCTTTTCGCTACCACCCTTGCCGACGATTCCCACGTTCTGATTCTCTGCAAGAAAACTCTTTCCTGAAAAAATTGTGGAGGAAATGTAACACTTTTCTTCATTTCCACGTCTGAGTTGTTGAAAGGCTTTTCGACAGAATCACAAAAAAAACAAAAATAGAAAGAAACTTATGAAAAGATTGATGATGATTTGCCTCATGGCAATGGGATGCCTGATGGTTCAGGCACAGGACTTCGACGCATTTTTTAGTAAATGGAAGGACAAGGCTGGCATTGAATATCAGGAAATTACCAACATCCGAGATTCTTTAATGAGACAGATGGAGGAAAACATGCCATCTTTGGGTCCTATTCCATTTCATTTTGACGAGGATTCTGTGAATTTCACTGTAGAAGTACCACAAGATTCAACAAGTCCTCTCAGCGACTCCGAAGAGGGTTTTATCAACGCACTCTTTCTTGCCTGTCTCAAAGACAAGACAAGTGCAGTGGGTATTAGAACCATGACTGCTACAGGGTCGAACATGGACGTGGCTGAGAGTCTTTTGGAAGAACTGAAGAATTTCAAACTCAGCAATAAATATGAGGAAATCTTTGCCAAAAACACAGAGGAGGGTGTTAGTCGCACTTATCTGCGAAGGACAGGAGGAATGTACGAACTCGTCCTCCTCAGTACCGTCGATGTAGGATTCACTCAGGTTTACGGCATCAATAGCTCTATCATACACCAGCTGATTAAGTGATAATTCCCAAAAGAATCTCCATTCTTCATTCTTTCATTCTTCGTTCTTCATTTAATCATCTGTGGTTTCGGCTGAGAGTTTCAAGAAGCAGTTCCTTCCTCATAGTGAGGTGATGTATCGTGTAGCCTATCGTCTTCTGGGCAATGCTCAGGATGCAGAGGACATGGTGCAGGAAGCTTTCATTCGCTTGTGGGAAAAACGAGAAACTGCTATGCAAGCTGACAATGCTGAGGCTTATTGTGTGGCTTTGACCAAGAATCTCTGCATCGACCGCCTACGACTGAAACGATTGAACTATGCGAATACTCCACCCGAAAACTTGGACCTGCCCGACGAGTCGAATTTGCTACATAGCATCGAACGGCGTGACCGACTGGAGGTCGCTCAAAAGGCTCTGGACATGTTGTCGAAACGGCAGCAGGAAGTGGTGAAGCTCTATGATTTTGAAGGTCGGAGTGTGAAAGAAATACAAGTAGAAACGGGACTGACCAACGTGAATATCCGTGTGCTGCTCAGCAGGGCACATCAAAAACTCAAAAACCTTTTCAACAATGAAGAATGAACAAGACATACGTATCCCTGAGGGACTGAATCAACGCCTTTCCTCGCTCATCGACGAACTCGACGCACAGGAGCGTAAGCAAAAAAGCATTCGTATCCGTTGGTGGAGTACGGTTTCCGTAGCTGCTTGCGTAGCACTTGCCATCAGCATCGGAGTTGGCACACATTCCCACGACGAAAAGCAGATTGAAGTGAACTCTGCAGAAGAAGCGCAAATACAAACGGAACGAGCTTTAATGGCTTTCTCACAAGCACTCAACAAAGGACTCAGACAAATTGAAAAGGCAGACGAAACCACTGCCCGTACCAACAAAAGAATTCAAAATTGCATCAAATAATTGACAATAAACATGAAACGATTCCAAATATTCCTCTTTGCGTTCATTCTTTCTGCCTCTGCTTTTGCACAAAAAGAATTAATAGACAAGTTAGGCAACATTGATGGCGTGACATCTGTCTATGTGTCCAAAACCATGCTGAGACTTCTCCCCCAACTCGATGTGAAGGAACTGGATTTGAAGAAAATCTCTCAAAAGATGGATGGCGTGCAGATTCTCACCGCAGACAATCTGAATGCAGTCAAAAAATTGAAAACAAGCGCCTTATCCTATCTTCAAAAAAACAAATATGAGCAACTCATAGAAGTGAAAGACGGGAAAGAGAACACAACCATTTTCATGAAACAGAAAAGCAAGGATTACTCTTCTTTTGTGCTTCTCAGTGCAGATGGAAATCAATCCGCCTTCACCCTCATTGCACTCTCTGGCTCCCTCACTTTGGAAGACATTCAAAGCATCAGGTAAAAAGCGCAAAGCTCAAAACGCCCATCCTCTTTCCCCCTCCAGCCACTGTGCGCTTCGGTTTCGCCGAAGCCCTTCCCTTTTCCCTTCTCCTCCTCCTGCCACCGTGCGCTTCGGTTTTGCCGAAGCCTCTTTTCTTTTTCCTTTTGCAGCCGCTCCCCTTTGGTCATTCAGAACTTCCCCTCCAATTCTACTGAACTTCTCCTTCGATTCTACTGAAATACCGAGCCCTCGGCGTTTTTCAAGCGAGGGCTCGGCATAAATCAAGCGAGGGCTCGCTTGAACGATAGCGAGCCCTCGGCAACTAGTTAAATCCAAAGGAGAAGTTCAGTCAATCCTCACATGCGATTGGCTTCCTCCGAACCAAAGGTTGAGACAATCCCCTCAAGTGATTCAGGCAATCTGTTCCTGACTGGTAAACCTTAGGCAGACGCCATTGGAAAGCGTTGCCACACATTCACCACCGTCTGTTCGTTCGAGCCTGACCACGTCCTCATTGACAAAATTAGATACGACGAAAGAAGACAAAGATTCGGGTATCAGAGAGGAAGGAACCGCCTCCAACTTGCAATCAACCGTTCCCCAAGCACCATTCTGGCTGAACACAAGCTTGGTGCCATCGTTAAGGCTTACATCATAAACCTTTCCTTGACGGGTTTTCCTCATCTCAGCATAGGCGATGGACAGACGAGGGAAATTGTGCAGAACGAAAGCCTTTGCATCTGTAGGCAGATTCTCTGCGAACACCATGTTTTCATTAGCTTTGATAGCCATTGACTTTGTCATCATGCCAATCAGTGCGAGCACCATAATCTTTATCTTCTTCATAGCCGTATATTTTTTTAAGTGTTATACTTTTGTTTCTGATTTCTGATGCAAATATATGGTGGTTTCGCACTAAAGAAAAGTTTATTTCATTGTTTTGATGTCAATTGTTGCGACACAGCAATGAATTCGCGACAAATAAAGCAAAGGCCTCCGAAATCTGTCGTATCGATGGACCCGCTAAATGAAATTCTTCATTTTCCATTCTTCACTCTTCATTATTTAATCACCACTTTCTTTCCTCTGATGATGTAGATACCAGGTTTGAGATGCTGAGTGTTGAGTTGTCGTCCACTGAGGTCGTACACCTTCATGGATTCCTTGTCTTTGTCTGCTTCTTCACTTGTCAGTGTCTCTATTCCCACAATATCCCTGTTGCCACCGAAGAAGTAAAGGCGGAAGTTGTCGAAGAAGGACCAATACCAGGAGCTGGACTTCGTGCATTTGATACCAACGCGGAAGCTGGCACCCGTGGTTTTCTGCTCGGCATTGACGTAGCTATCGTAGAGTCCCTGAGCGAAATACTTGGCTGCCGCATTCATCACGTTAGGCACGTAAGTGCCATCAGGAAGCTGAATGTCGCTGGCATTGCCATCCGTATAGAGTCGCTTTGGCTGGCGGTCATCGAAAATGCTCTTGACAGCTGCGGTAGTATTGTTGATATAGAGGGTTGTGGTTATCGCCTCATTGCCTGCTATGTACGTCTTGTAGGCGGCTTGGGTTTCACCTGCACGTTGGAAAGCGTTGGCACGCAGTTGATAGATACCCGCTGGCATATCGTCCAAATTCTGGTAGAAGTTGAAAGTGGTTTCGTAGAATTCGTCACATCCTGCACTGTAGCCAGGATTTTGACTGGTGGTCCAACCAGCCGTAGCATCTTCGTCGAAAGTTGGATTCTGCAACATGAAGGTAAGGTCAAATGGCTGTTCGATGTCCTTTGCAGAAACACTGGCGAGGAAGTTCATGGCAGCTTGACGTGCTTGGTTGGCGAGCTTTTCCAGTTCCGCTGAAGAATTGGCGGTCTGTCCTTCCAACTCGATGGTAGTGAGTGTGCTGTTCAGTGTTTCGTCAGCACCTTCCACGTCTTCGGTGTGTGGAGTCTCAGCCAACTTGTGAGTTTGTGCAAGAACGCGTTCCAGCTCCTTCCGTGAGATGTCGATGGCTCCCTTTTCCATAACAGCAGCCTCATCAGCGTTGAGGATCAGCCAGCGTTGGGTGGTTGCCTTTGTGGAGATGTTGAAACTGCTGGAAGCGGTCTTGCCATTGGTGTTGGCAATCATCACAGGAGGGTTGGATGTTTGCTCTGGATGAATGAAATAATAGCCGCGATGACCCTTGACGTCCACGCGCCCACGCATCAGATGGATGTTGTCCGCTGTTGTTGGCTTGGAATGACTGGCAGTACGGAAACCGTTGCTGTAGGTCATGTAGTAGCCCGTAGCGGCATTCTTGATTTGATAGTACTGGTTGTTTGGTGTGAAACTGAGATACCAAGCAGCATGGTCGTCGGCAGCAGCTTCTTCGGCTGTCATCGTGTGCCACTCCAGCTGATGGGCACTGGTCTCCACGAGGTAAGAACTGTAGAGTCCACGACTCTCGTCCTCGTTCTTGATGTAGTACTTGATGTTGTCCTCATGGTTGAAGGAGTAGTATGGGAGGGCATAACCGATTTCCCCTGAGCCAGGCAGTCCGTCCTCGTTGAGAGCTTGTGCGAGGATGCCCATCATGCAATAGAGGTTGTCGCTGTGGGTATCTTCATGCGCACCGTTGCAACCGTATGGCCAGAGGTGCATGTCATCGCCCGTAATGACGCCCGTAGTATTGTTGTCCCAGAAACGGACAGCTTCTGTCACACGGTCGCCAAGCCAGTCGCCGCGACTGCCACCTGAACGCATGTCGGCGCTCCACCACATGCCATGAGTGCCGACACCAATACCATGAAGTGCTTCGTGCATGATAGTGCCTGGCTGCTGGTAGGAGGAACTGGCACCAACGCGCATTCCACCGCCATAGCCACAGTCGGCAGTAGGCGTTCCAGGACTATAGGTGACGCTGATGCCAAAGCCGTGGATGCTGGTGAGGTTGTTCCAGTAGTAGTCCATGGAAGTGTTGATGGCGTAGTTGATGCGATTGTTGGTCTCTTCGTCGCCACCGTTGTTGTACCAATGACCAACGGTGCCCTTTGGCACAGTGACCACCTTGATGACATCGCCATAGCCCACGGCATAGTCCTTCGTGATAGCGTAGGCACGCATGTAGTAAACAGTGGCTGGCTTGAGGTCGCGCAACCAATAAATCTTGCCAGCCTGATTGAGATATTCCGTGGTGCGGTGGTCAGTAACCTTCGGATCTGGTTGTTCGCTCCAGCAGAAACCCTCCTCAATGATGTTCTTGCCACTGACTGTGCTGCGTCCGAAAGCCCAAGTGCAACCACGAATGAAGCGTGGGTCTGTCTTGACAATAGGTGCTTCGCCCGTTCCTTCTCCATTCAAGATACGGAAGGAGAAGGTGGCGGCATTCAAGGTTTCGATGGCTTTTTCCACTTCTGCATCAGTCATCGTGGCAGCTTCATAATTGTCACGAGCGGTTTGGATGGCATTCTCGTAGTCTTCCTTATCCGTTGCAGATGATGCTGCCAATATTCCCTCTGCCTCTGCGATGGTGGTAGCCAGTCTTGAATAGACCTCCTGAGATTGTTGTGCCAACTGAATGGCGTTCTCCAATTGACGAGCAGCCACAGACCAACCATCGGTAGTGGACTGCGGAATCAACTGCTGAGCAGTGGAGATGGCATCCTGCAAGACTTCAAGAACCGCAGCGTTCATCTTATGGGTGGCGAGTTCCTCTGCTGTTGCCAAAAGGGCGGTGAGCTCGGTCTTGATGTCGTCGAAGTTGTCACTGATATACTCTAACCTGAAGTTGTCGCAGGCAAGCCAGTTGCCCGTGGCACCTACTGCCTCGAAACCGATTTCCAACTCATCGCTGACGAGTGCAAACTCCAACATGTATTCATTACGAACGGTCACAGGTTCCTGATGGCTATTCGCAAAAATCCATGCGCCCGATTGTGCCTTCTGTGGTGTGTCTTCCTGAATGTTCTGGGCAGCGGCACGCAGACGATAACGGCCTGGCATCATCCCTGTTAGTCGCTGGGCTACACGAGCGTCGCCGACTGCTCCGCCACGACCCGTCCATTTCTCCACGTAGTAAGTGCCTTTCTTGATGGAGAAGACGTTGTTCCCTTGCACTCCCATACCCGAAGCCGTCCAGTTTTCGAGTCCATTGATTTCGAAACTTGGGTTCGCGATGCGGTCTGTCAAGTCCATGGGCTGTTCAGGACTGGCATTGGCGCAGCGATAGACTTCCACCGCGTACTCCACGGCTTGTATGGCGGCTGCTTGCTCTTCAGCTGTGGCATCGGAACGTGCTGCCACTTGGCGCGCTGCCTCGATGGCATCAAGCAGTTGCTGGATTTCACGCCCCGTGGCATCGCCATATTCAGCAAAAATCTTCTCGATGGCAGCATTCAATTCCTTGCTCAAGTCGGAACTGACAAGGGTGAGACGGAAATTGTCGCAGGCAATCCAGTTGCCCGTGGCACCCTCAGCTACAAAACCGATGGTGATACTGCCTGAGACAAAAGTGAAACTTACCTTATAGGTGTCGCGCACAGTGACTGTCGTTCTCGCGTCGCCAACAAAAATCCATGCGCCCGACTGAGCATTCTGGGGCGTGTCTTCCTGAATATTCTGGGCAGCGACCGTCAGTTCGTAGTTGCCAGGAGGCAGGTTTTGAAGCACTTGGCTGAGACTGCCGTTGCCGACTGCACCGCCACGACCTGTCCATTTCTCCATGTACTTTTGTCCATCCTTGATGTTGAAGACATTATTTCCCTGCACACTCATGCTTTTTGTCACCCAGCCTTCAGCATCCTGCTCAAAACTTGGGTTGATGATGTGGTCTGTGTAATCCACCTGTGCCGAGGTGACAACATAGCTCAAAAGGGTGAGCCATATCATAAAAACAGTTCTTTTCATAAGCATCATAATGATTAAGTTAATTGATAAGGCTTTATATTCGTTTTCGTTAAGTAAATGATTCGTTTACAAAGATAAGTATTTAATTACTATATCCTGCTAATAATCAAAGAAAAAAACCAACTGAACACTACAAATTCAATCGTAATTATGACGAATATTAGCAAAAACCTTGTATCTTTGCAGGTTGAAAGTATATGAATTGACCCCACCCTAAAAACAATGAAGTTATTCAAGAACAAAAATGGTAAGTTGGCGAGGCGCATCACTTGGCGCGTCCTCCTTATTATGCTGTTCTTCAATTTGTTCATCATCGGAACCGTTGGCTTTTTTAACCTTGTGATGGCACTGGTCAATAGTGAAATGAGAGCAAACTACCTAATCAATGGAATGGAGAACAAACTGGAGGCTTTGTTGCAAGTGGTGAAAGCAACAACATTCAACAACCGAGTGGAGTTGGAATCCAACTTGGATAGTCCTGAAAGTGTGTTCGAAACGCTGGAACGCGAACTTTATGTTAACCGTCGTCTGGTGGGCTGCTTTGCTGCTTTCGAGCCGAACTACTTTGAGAGTCAGGGCCGATGGTTCGAAGCCTATGCTTTTTTCACAGACAGCACTCATATTGAACGAAGACAGCTTGGCTCCCAACAGCACGATTATTTCAATAGGATATGGTATAAGAAAGGACTCTCCCTCGGAAAATTGGACGACGGCCACCTGACAGATCCCTATTTAGACCCTTCTGTCGGAAACAGTATTTACTGTAGCTATGTGCTCCCTCTTCACGACAGCAAGGGACGCAAGATAGGTGTATATGGAGTTGACTTGAACCTTGACTCTATTTACAATACGATTAACAAAGATGAGGAAAAGATCAAGGAGATGGGATTTGTGGAAAACGACCCAGACGACCCTGATGACACAAATGCTTTCTTCATCCAAATCCTCGACAGTAAGGGAAAAAAGATTGCAGGTTCTGAGGACGTGGACGAGAAAATCCTCAAGAAAATATTACAGAAGGACAGCCTCTCTTGTGAGAGCATGAAGATTAACGACACCACTTACTATGTCAGTTCAAAGCGGATTGCCCACACTGGCTGGACTCTGGTCGTGGCACAGCACTGGCAATGGGTGTATTTAGATGGCATGACGCTTTGCTTCATTCTCCTCGTCCTCATGGTAATTGGTAGCATCGTCATCTATTTCTTCATGAGAAGCAGCATCCGTCATGCCACCAAGCCGTTGGGATTCCTATCCCAATCGGCTCAGGAGGTGGCGAGAGGCAACTTCGACACTCAGCTGCCAAGCTTCAAGCACGACGACGAGGTGACTCAGTTGCGCGACTCATTCGATACCATGCAGCAGTCGCTCAAGCGCTACGTGGAGGAACTGAAGAAATCGACTGCCGCAAAGGCATCCATCGAGAGTGAGTTGAACGTGGCGCAGAACATCCAAATGTCGATGCTGCCAAAAACCTATCCCCCCTACCCTGAACGCAACGACATAGAGATTTACGGCTCGCTCACACCTGCCAAGGGTGTTGGCGGCGACCTCTACGACTTCTTCATCCGCGACGAGAAGCTCTTCTTCTGCATCGGCGACGTGTCAGGCAAGGGTGTGCCAGCCTCGCTCGTCATGGCTGTCACGCGAACGCTCTTCCGAAACATCGCTACCCACACCGTGGAACCAAGCCACATCGTCGAGACCATGAACATGAATATCTGTGAGGGCAACGACAATAACATGTTTGTCACCATGTTCGTCGGTGTGCTCGACCTTGCCACTGGCCACTTATGCTACTGCAACGCTGGACATGATGCACCTTACATCCAAACAGAACAACTTCCATGCAACCCCAACCTACCTGTCGGCGTGATGAGCGAATGGAAGTTCACGGAACAAGAGACAACGCTCAATTCCAACACGATGTTTTTCCTCTACACCGACGGTTTGACCGAGGCTGAGAATTCCAACAAAGAGTTATTTGGAGAGGAACGTATGAAGGATGTCATCAGTGCCCATCAGAATGATTCATGCTCACCTCAAGAACTGATAGAGGACATGACCAAAGCCATACATCAATTTGTCCGCAAAACCGAACAAAGTGACGACCTCACGATGATTGCTATCAAATACATTCACGGCAAATAGGCTGAGGTGAGGATTTCTTAAGTAATATTATATCATTAAAGAATCCGTCTAATCGGTGTTTCTCTAAAAAAATCTCTACGGACATATCGGAATAAGGGACATCTCTCCTATTTTCCTTTTGTCCGTAGAGATTTTTTTGCGTTAGAACGAAATCACTGTTTAGAACTCATATCCAAGGTTGACGAAGAAATAAGGCTTCTCCGTGCGGTTGCTATAGCCAAGTGTAGCACCCACAGGACCGAACATGGTCTTGTAGTAATACGCAGCTTGTGCACCGATGAGCGTGCGGTTGTCGAGCAAATTCTTCAACTTGTTAGCCTGCTGAGCCACAGCCACGCGCACCAGCACATAGCTGTTCAGACCGATGTGCTGCTGAGCCTGCAATTGCGCAGCCACGAATTCCCTTTCCACATACTCAATATTGCCGATACCCGCAAAAGGCATCTGCTGCTCCACATAGTGGCCGAACCAGTCGCCACCGATGGCATTGCCGAAGACAGGCGGGAAGGAGCTGCCGAGGAGAAGGCGACCATAGAGCATAGGTTGCAGCGTGAAGCGACTACTGAAAGGAAACGACATGCGCCAGTCGGCACTCACCTCGCTCATACCCACTTCTCCGTCGAGTTTGGCGAAGTTGTCAGTCAGATAGGCATATTCCGCATTGAAGCGCGCACCACGCATAGGGAAATACCAGTCGTTCTCGCTGTTGTAGTGAACGCGGGCACGATAGCTGAAGAAGTGCTCGTTTTCCAAATCCACTTGCATCGAATTGTCCGAGCCCAACTTGTTGCGGTAGTGCATGTAGTCCCAACGCAGACCCACCTTGAAGTCGAAGTGGCGCAGCGTGAGGTTGATAGGCAGCAACTCACCCTGGAACTGATTGTAGAGGACGTTGTAGTCGCGCTTACCTTTGATATAAACATTCACGTCGTTGCGGCGGAAGAAATATCTGAGCGTAGGACGGGTGAAACTGCGAGGATGGACCGTGAGCTCTCCGCCTGCCACAAAGCGCTTACCAAGACGCAGGATGAGGTCGGCATTCACTGGGATGGCTGTATGGAACGGAACATCCAGTCCCACTTGCACGGCAGCATACTCCTCCGTGTCGTAGCGCACACCCAGTCGCGCCTGCATCGACTTGCGGTTGCCTGCTGTGAGCGCTACGCGCACACCGTCGCCATCGGGTATCATCTGGCACTCTGCCGTCTGGTAGAAGAGATCAACACGCATCGACGTGGTGAGCTCCTGCTCCAGTTTCGCATCGATGCTGTCCAACTTATTCAGGTGGAACTTATCACGCAGGAATCGCTCATCTTGCGGAGTCATGTTATGGAACACGTAGTTCGTCACATACTGCTTGTCCGTCATCACCCTCGCATTCTTCGGATGGAGCAAGCGAGGACGGAAAGAGTCGTCGATACCAATCAACTTCTTCAGGGCTTTCAGCTCGTCCCAGTGCTTCATTGCCTCCTCTTCGCCACGACGGATGAGCGTGTCGATGGCAGTCGATGAGAAGCTGGCTGCGTTGTAGCCCTTCGTATCAACAGCCACGTGAACATTCGTGATGCCCAGGTTGTCGTCGTATTTGTTCTTACAGTTCACATCGATTATCTGGCTCAGGATGCTCATCGTGCGACCCATGTCGTTGGCTATCTTCGCCTCGCCCTGCACCGTCACACCGATGATGATGTCAGCACCCATCTGCCGAGCGATGTCCGCAGGATAGTTGTTCTTCAAACCACCATCCACCAGCACCATCTCCCCAATTCTCACAGGCGAGAAGGCAGCGGGAATAGCCATCGAGGCTCGCATCGCCATAGGCAGACGACCGCTGTGGAAGTCATACTCCGAATTGTCAATCACGTTCGTTGCCACGCAGGCAAACGGGATGGGCAGGTCGCGCGAGAAGTCGAGTGAGTCTGTATAGCCATAGCAAAGCTGCTGGAACAACTCCGCGAGGTTCTTGCCCTGAATGATGCCGCCGTCGTTGTAGTTCAGCTTACCGATGGTGATGCCGCGAGAGAAGAAGTAGGTGTTCTGCTTCCTGCGGTCGGAAAGGCTCTGCTTCTGCAGGTCCTCCTTGTCGGTAATCACGTAGCTCCAGTCCTGCACACGCACCATCGAGTCGAGCGACTGTGCGTTGTAGCCGATGGAATAGAGACCACCGATGATACTTCCCATCGACGTACCCGTGATGATGTCGATAGGGATGCCAGCGCGTTCAATCACCCTCAGCGCACCGATGTGTGCCATGCCTTTCGCACCGCCACCACTGAGTACCACAGCCACTTTCTTTCTCTTGACAGCCATGCTGTCGTTCTGAGCCATCGCCACACCACCCATCAGCAATGCAGCCACTATCAATAGATACTTTCTCATAGGTTATAACTAATTCGTTTCTGTTCTAATTACCTTCAAGCCTAAGCAGTTTGTAGCAAGTTCCGAGTCACAACTCTTCGCCTAAAACTAATAAAGTGCCACCAAATCAGCAATCACCCCGATTCGATGGCACTTTTCATTTCTTACGTTGTACCTTATTAATAAGTAGGTACAAATGGCATTTCATGTATTCAACCACAGATTTCATAGATAGACACAGATTGAGAATGAAGAATCTTTTTCTAAGAAATCTGATAAATCTGAGTAATCTGTGGTTAAAACAAATCCTTACTTCATCTGTCGTTTACTTCAAGTCAGTAATGAGGTAGAAGTCTTGGTCGCCGTAATCCTGGTTTTCACCACCCATACCCCAAATGAAGGTGTAGTTACTGGTGGCAGCAGCAGAGTGGATGGACCATTCTGGAGAGAGCACAGCTTGGTCGCCCTTCATCCAAATGTGGCGAGTTTCTTCGATTTCGCCCATGAAGTGACAAACGGCTTGGTCATCAGGTACTTCAAAATAGAAGTATGCCTCCATGCGGCGAGAGTGCACATGAGCAGGCATGGTGTTCCACACACTTCCTGGCTTCAACTCGGTCATACCCATCTGAAGCTGGCAAGAGTCGAGCACCTTCTGCACAATCATACGGTTGATGACACGGTCGTTCGAACCTTCGAGGCTACCAAGAGCGAGAATGTCGGCATCTGCCTTTGTCACCTTCTTGGTTGGGTATTCCTTGTGAGCAGTGGTTGAGTTGATGTAGAACTTAGCAGGCTTTTCTGGATCAGCACTGACAAACACCACGTCGCGGTCGCCACGACCAATGTAGAGAGCCTCCTTATAGTCGAGTTCGTAAACCTCGTCACCTACTTTCACGCAACCTTTGCCACCAACGTTGAAAATACCAACCTCGCGGCGAGTGGTGAAATAAGGTGCCTTCAGTGGGTCGATAGCTTCCAGTTTCAATTCTTCCTTCACAGGTTTAGCACCACCTACAATCATGCGGTCGTACATGGAGTAAACCAAATTCACTTCGTCGTCAGAGAAAACCTTCTCAATGAGAAAGTCGCGGCGCAGACGCTTGGTGTCGTAGTTCTTTGCGTCCTCTGGATGAGCCGCATAGCGGATTTCATAATTCGTCTTCATGTATTTTGAGTTTTTAAGTTTTTAAGTTTTTGAGTTTTTGAGGCAAGTCGAAAGTTAAAGGTCAAGAGTGAATCATCTCCTAAAGAAATTGGCAAAATATAAAATAGAAGACTCTCTGTGAAAACTTAAAAACTCAAAAACTCAAAAACTGATTAAATTATCTTCTCGAGTTCGTCGATGTTCTTCTGCACGTCGGCGTCAGTGAGCTCGTAGTTCTGCAAACCGCCAGCGAAGTACTGGTCGTAAGCAGTCATGTCGATGAGTCCGTGGCCGGAGAGGTTGAAGAGGATGACCTTCTCCTCACCCGTTTCCTTGCACTTCATAGCCTCGCGAATCGTGGCAGCGATGGCGTGGCAAGACTCTGGAGCAGGGATGATACCTTCTGCCTGAGCAAAGAGCGTACCAGCCTCGAAAGTCTCCAACTGAGGAATATCCACAGCTCTCATCAAACCATCCTTCAGCAACTGGCTGACGATGACACCTGCACCGTGGTAGCGCAGACCACCAGCGTGGATGTTAGCAGGGCGGAAGTTGTGGCCGAGTGTGAACATAGGGAGCAATGGCGTGTAACCTGTCTCATCTCCGAAGTCGTACTGGAACACACCGCGAGTGAGCTTAGGGCAAGATGCTGGTTCAGCAGCCACAAAGTCAATCTTCTTGCCTTCCTTGATGGTGTGGCGCATGAATGGGAACGCAATACCACCGAAGTTGGAACCACCGCCGAAGCATGCAATCACCATGTCAGGGTATTCGCCTGCCATAGCCATCTGCTTTTCTGCCTCAAGACCGATAACCGACTGGTGCAAACTAACGTGGCTCAGCACCGAACCGAGTGTGTATTTACAGTTTGGTGTGGTCATTGCCAATTCGATTGCTTCCGAAATGGCAGTACCGAGAGAACCCTGATGATTAGGATACTTCGTGAGGATGTCCTTACCTGCACGTGTTGACATGGATGGTGAAGGAGTGACCTGAGCACCAAAAGTCTGCATAATGCTACGACGGTAAGGCTTCTGTTCATAGGAAATCTTCACCTGATAAACAGCGCATTCCAATCCGAACACCTTGGCAGCATAGCTCAATGCAGCACCCCACTGACCAGCACCTGTCTCGGTGGTTACGTTAGTCACGCCCTGCATCTTGTTGTAGTATGCCTGTGGCAATGCTGAATTCAGTTTGTGGCTACCCACTGGGCTCACACTTTCATTCTTGAAATAGATGTGTGCAGGAGTGCCGAGTGCCTCTTCCAATCCGTAAGCACGAACGAGTGGTGTGGAGCGATAATATTTATACATATCTCTCACCTGCTCTGGAATGTCAATCCAAGCATCGGTTTGGTTCAATTCTTGGCGAGCCAGCTCTTCAGCGAAGATGGGGAACAAGTCCTCAGGCTTGAGAGGCTCTTTGGTTGCAGGGTTCAATGGTGGTAAAGGTTTGTTAACCATGTCTGCTTGGATGTTGTACCACTGCGTAGGTATCTCCGATTCAGGGAGAATGAAGCGTTTCGTTCTGTTACTCATGATTGTGAGGTTTTTTCTGAATTAATACTGATTTTTAAATTAAGGGTTATTGCTTCGCTGCAAAGTTAAGCAATATTTTATGTTTTACCAAAGACTTTGCATTTTTTTGAACTTTCGCAAGTGCTTTAGGGGATTTACTGAACCTTTAGCTCGGCGCAAGCCAAACGCTTCAGAGGATTGTCAGAGGCGTTTGTTTGGATTGACTGAAGCGTTCCTTTGGATTTAACTAGTTGCCGAGCGCTCGTTATCGCAACGGCGAGCGCTCGGCGTTTCGATAACGAGCGCTCGCCGTGTAAACGTTGAGGGCTCGATGTTTCAGTAAAATCGAAGGAAAAATTCAGTTGAATCAAAGAAAACGTTCTGTTGAATCAAGGGAAAGGGTGAGTAAAAGCGAAGGAGAGAATTGCATGAAGCGAATTGTAGCGCAAAAAAGTGTTGAGTGTTATCTCAACAATTCATTTTGGGTGGAAATGATGGGGCAAAAGAATCTTTTTTGTTAAAAAATAGGGTGGAAGGTGTAAATTTTACCATTCATTTTCTTTTTGTAATATATTTTTTATATATTTGCCACGAAATAATTGACTAACAAGAGTTTTCTAACAGATATTTCTAACAAGAGTTTCTAACAAGAATTCTTTTATTATTTTTTTATAATTCTATTATCAACTAACTTAAAATTACACATTATGAAGCAAAAACTTTTACTTCTCGGTGCTGCATTGATGATGTCGGCTTCGGTGTTCGCTCAGTGGACTAAGCCTGTACCATCAAGTACGCAGGACATGGTTGATGATGGCGAAACGATTATGTTCCTCTACAACACGGGAGCTGCTGGCTTCCTTGCTGGTTCTAACGATTGGAACACTCGTGCTTCCGCTGCATCATTCGGCGACTCCATCCGCATTGCTCAGGCATTCGAGGATGACGAAAAGACTGTTCCACTGGATGCTTGGAACATCAATTGCTGGCCTTCAGCAGCCAACAAGAACGCTTGGCTTTGGGTATCTTGCAACGCATGGGATGCCATGTGGGTAGATGCTCCAGAATCTTACAACACAGATGCTTATCCTGGCACTGACGCTTGGATTATCACCAAGCAGGCTAATGGTTCTTACAAGTTCACCAACAAGACCATCACGGCATCTACTGCAGGTGCTTGGGGTGTGGCAGAAATCATCAGAAAGCAGACTGGCGACAATCGTCTCTACATCTATGATTCAGCTTTGACCTACACTGACGAAAGTGGCGAGGAAATTCTGGAAGACCAGCCAGTGTTCGAAGGTGCATTCTATGATGAATGGGTTTTCCTCTCTCCTGAAGAGTATGCATCGTTCCAGCCAAAGGTAGCTGCATATCACAATGCTTTGAAGCTGAAGGCTACCCTCGACCAAGCTAAGGCTGAGTATCCACAGCTCGACTTCTCGGCTCCAGAGGCTGTTTATAACAACACAGCTTCCACAGCAGAGGAACTTGCAGCTGCTACAGAACAGGTGACAGCCATCATCGTGAACTACAAGGCTTCCCTTGCATCGTTCGACGAGCCTCTCGACTTGACAAGTGAAATTGGTGACGGTTCTTCTGTTGCTCCTTGGACTCAGGAGTTCACGGGTACTGGTACAACAGGTTCTCACTCTACCAACACTTGGTCAACTGAAGCTCCTGGTGACGGTACCGACATGACTACTCCATTCGTTGAGCACTGGACTGGTTCGGGCGGCCTCCTTTCCGACCAGAAGATTTATCAGAAACTTCCAAACCTTGCTCCAGGTCTCTACAAGTTCACCGTGGATGCTCGTGTTTATAGCGAGGCAGAACAGCTGAAGTCGTTCGAAGGCATCAAGATGTTCTTCGGCAACGACAGTATCAACCTTCAGGACGAAGTACCTCTCTACTATTCTGGTAGCAAGAGTGTGCTCTGGTCGAAGAACTACTTCACCATCATTGCAATCCTGCCTGAGGCTGGCGACGTAGAACTTGGATTCGACATCAAGAACGCTAACTTCAACTGGCTTGCATTCAAGAACACATCACTCTTCTACTATGGTAATGAGAACTGCGAAGAGAATGCATTGAAGCTCTACAAGATGGGTTACAAGTACGACAGAATGAGTGCTGACACCATCGCTGCACAGGTTGCTCTGATTGATGCTTACAACGCTGCTATTGACGCATTGGATGCTGCAACAAGCAAGGAAGACATCAAGGCTGCCGCTGCTGCTGCTGATGCTGCTGAGAAGGTGGTGAAGGAAAACGTTGCAGCTTACGAGAAGATTGCCAAGAAGATTGAGAAGTGGATGGAAGACCTCGATTCTCACAACACACTCGCTGGTGATGAATGGGATGCATTCTCCGACTTCATGCAGATTGACAACGAGGAAGATGCTGCTGACTTCACAGCCGATCATCCTGAATATCCAACTCCAATCGCTCTCATCCTTCAGGAAAATATTGAAGATGGCATTTATCCTCTGAACACAGAAGAAATCAACTCGTACATCTCTACAGTTGACTCTCTCTATGCTTCAGCTGTGGCTCACAGCCTCGTTCCTGACACTGACTGTACAGACATGCTCACCAATCCTGACTTCGGTAGCAGTACTGGCACATTCTCAACTACAGGTTGGACAGGTAGTGCTACGCTCGGTGGTTTGAACGACTACATGTGTGCTGAGCGCTATGAATTAACCGTTAACTTCTATCAGACTGTGAAGCGCGCTCCAGCTGGTATCTACAAGATTGAGACTCACGCATTCGTTCGCCCTGCAGGAAATGGTTCTTACAACGGTACTGAAGACATCAACTGCTGGCTCTACATGAACAACTTCCGCTCAACAATTCAGAACATCGTGAACGACGTGATGCCACGCGATGAAGCTGTTGACCACGTGAACTGCTATCTCGACATGACTGATGAGCCTTATTATCCATCGAACACTTGGACAACAGGTTACGACTACGAGGTAGTAAATGGTTACAATGCTGCTGGCGAGTCTGTTTCGGGTTATGTTCCTAACTGTATGGTTGGTGCTTCTTACGCATTCCGCGCTGGTCGCTACGCTGTGACTACTTACGGTCTTGTAGGTGATGGTGAAGACATGAAGATTGGTATCACTTCCGATGGACAGACAGTTCACTGGTTCCTCTTCTCTGGATTCAAGCTCACTTACGTTGGTAAGGATGCAGACGCTATCAACGAAATTCTCCCTAACTACACTGAGCAGCTCGAAAGATTCTTGAACGAAAATGGTTCTAACATGACTCAGCCAGCTCTCGACGCTGCAATGAAGGCTCTTGAGAATGCTCAGAACCTGATTGGTAGCTCCGACGCTGATGCACTCTGGAATGCTCTCCAGGCAACTAACCAGGCTCTTACAGATGCTCAGGCTAACAAGGCTGCTTACGACGCATACAGGATTGCTTACGACGATCTCTATGCAGCTGCAAGCGACCCAGAAGCTAATCTTGAGGCACTCGAGAAGTTTGGCGAAGAAGAAGAAAGCTTCAACAACTACACTGAACTCACTACAGACGAACTCATTGCCCTCACAGAAAAGGCTAAGGAATTCACTTCTGACCTGAAGATGCCTAACGGCGAAGCTTCTGACGAAGACCCACTCGACTACACAAGCGTGATTGTGAACCCTACATTCGACAATATCACATACGAAGGATGGTTAGGTTCAAGCTTCGGTGCTGGTGGTACTACTGCTCCTCTTGCAGAACGCTATCAGCAAAAATTCGACACTTATCAGGATCTCACAGTTCCAGCTGGTACTTATGAGCTCTCTGTGAACGGTATGCATCGTTCTGGTCAGGCTGCTGACGACTACGCAGACTACCTCGCAGCTCAGGAAGCATTGGCTGCTGACCCTGACTACGTTGACCAAACCCTCACTGCATTCCTCTATGCAACTACAAGCGAAGGTACATTCTCTAATCCACTTCCTCACGCATCTGCAGGTGTTGTTGAGAGTCCTTACGGTGTGGAAAGTGAATCAACAGTTGGTGAAAACGCTGACCACTACATTCCTAACACCATGCTTGCTTGCGACACTTACTTCCACACTCCTTACTACGACGAGCAAGGCAACGAGTACTATCCTTACTTCACTAAGGTGATTCTCAAGGTGGGTGAAGACAAGAAGCTCCGCATCGGTGTGAAGCGTAATAATGATGCAGGAACTCCTGCAGGCAACTGGACCATCGTTGACGACTTCAAGCTCCTCTACTTCGGTACTAACAGTGCACAGGATCCAAGCGCCGACGCTTCTGGCATCGCTACAGCTACAGCTGAGAACATGACGAAGGCTGCACAAATCTTCACCGTTTCTGGTACTCGCGTAAGCTCACTCCAGAAGGGTATCAACATTGTTCGTACAAGCAATGGCGAGGTGAAGAAGATTTTCGTAAAGTAACTTCTTGAAAAAGAATCTTGATAAAAGTCCTCAGCGCGAAAGGCGCTGGGGACTTTTTTTGATGAGGGGGGGTGATGGGGTTAATGGGGAGAATGGGGTTGATGGGATGAATGGGGAGGGATGGGAGTAGGCTGAAAATCAAAATTTTGAGTGATAATTTTTTTATGCGCTGATTTTGTGCTACCTTTGCACAAAATTTGTGGAAAAAGCAACTTCTTGGCAAAAGAACTCGGTTTTTTTGCCCATTTTGTTTGCACTATTTTTTGCAATATTTTTCATTCTGCATAATTTGCGACACGAAAAAACGTTATAATAAAAAGATATGGAATACAATTTCAGAGAGATTGAAAAGAAATGGCAACAGCGCTGGGTGGAGCAGAAGACTTACCACGTTGTTGAAGACGAAAACAAACAGAAATTCTACGTTCTGAACATGTTCCCTTACCCATCGGGAGCAGGTCTGCACGTAGGTCACCCTCTTGGCTACATAGCAAGCGACATATATGCACGCTACAAGCGTTTGCAGGGTTTCAATGTGCTGAACCCTATGGGCTACGATGCTTACGGACTTCCCGCAGAGCAGTATGCCATCCAGACAGGTCAGCACCCAGAAATCACCACTTTCCAGAATATTGACCACTATCGCGAACAGCTCGACAAGATTGGTTTCTGTTTCGACTGGGACCGCGAAGTGCGCACTTGCGACCCTGACTACTACCACTGGACGCAGTGGGCTTTCCAACTCATGTTCGAAAGCTACTACGACACTGAGTTGCAGAAGGCTCAGCCTATCGAGAAGCTCATCAAGCACCTCGAAGCACAAGGCACAGAAGGACTCAATGCTGCCGGTTCAGAAGAACTGAAACTGACTGCTGACGAGTGGAACGCCATGGACGAAAAGCAGAAGAGCGACACGCTGATGAACTGGCGAATCGCTTTCCTTGGCGAAACAATGGTGAACTGGTGCCCAGAACTCGGTACGGTTTTGGCAAACGACGAGGTGGTCGATGGTGTTTCGGTACGTGGTGGCTACCCTGTGGTACAGAAGAAGATGCGCCAGTGGTGTCTCCGCGTGAGTGCCTACTCACAGCGACTCCTCGATGGACTCGAAACCATTCAGTGGACCGAGAGTCTGAAGGAGACACAGCGCAACTGGATTGGTCGCTCGGAAGGTACGGAAGTGGAATTCAACGTGGCTGACTCAGACAAGCATTTCACCATCTTCACTACCCGTGCAGATACGATGTTTGGTGTGACCTTCATGGTGCTGGCTCCTGAGAGCGAACTCGTTGCCGAGCTCACCACTGCTGACCACAAGGCAGAAGTGGATGCTTACCTGGAGCAAGTGAAGAAGCGCACCGAGCGCGAGCGCATGATTGACAAGAAAGTGACCGGTGTGTTTACGGGTAGTTATGCCATCAACCCATTCACAGGCGAGAAGAACCCAATCTGGGTGAGCGACTACGTGTTGGCTGGTTATGGAACAGGCGCCATCATGGCAGTTCCTGCCCACGACTCCCGCGACTATACCTTTGCCAAGCACTTCGGTCTGCCTATCATCCCACTCATCGAGGGTGCTGACGTGAGCGAGGAGAGCTACGATGCAAAGGAAGGTATCGTGATGAACAGCCCACGCCCAGGTGTGACTCCATACATCGACTTCTCCCTCAACGGTATGACCATCAAGGAGGCTATCGCTGCCACGAAGGAATATGTGGAATCCCACCAGTTGGGACGCGTGAAGGTGAACTATCGCTTGCGCGATGCCATCTTCTCTCGCCAGCGCTATTGGGGCGAACCATTCCCTGTGTATTACAAGAACGGCATCCCTCAGATGATTCCATCGGAGTGCCTGCCATTGGTTTTGCCAGAAGTAGATAAGTTCCTCCCAACCGAAACGGGAGAACCACCACTCGGCAACGCTACAAAGTGGGCTTGGGACGAGCAGAACAAGCAGGTGGTGGAGAACACCAAGATTGACAATGTGACGGTGTTCCCTATCGAACTCTACACGATGCCTGGATTTGCAGGTAGTTCGGCTTACTACCTCCGCTATATGGACCCTCACAACAAGACGGCACTCGTGAGCCAGAAGGCAGATGCTTATTGGAAGCATGTTGACCTCTACGTGGGAGGTACGGAGCATGCCACAGGTCACCTCATCTATAGCCGTTTCTGGAACAAGGTGCTCCACGACTACGGCTACAGCTGCGAGGAAGAACCATTCCAGAAGCTCATCAACCAAGGCATGATTCAAGGTCGCTCGAACTTCGTGTATCGCATCAAGGACACGAACACCTTCGTCAGCTACAATCTCAGCAAGGAATACGACGTCACTCCAATCCACGTGGATGTAAACATCGTGCAGAACGATGTGCTCGACGTGGAGGCATTCAAGGCTTGGCGTCCTGAGTACGAAACGGCTGAGTTCATTCTCGAAGACGGCAAGTACATTTGCGGTTGGGCAATTGAGAAGATGTCGAAGTCGATGTTCAATGTGGTGAATCCAGATATGATTGTGGAGCGTTTCGGTGCCGACACCCTTCGTCTCTACGAAATGTTCCTCGGTCCTGTGGAGGCAAGCAAGCCTTGGGACACGAACGGTATCGACGGTTGCCATCGCTTCCTGAAGAAACTTTGGATGTTCGCTTTCGACAAGGACGGCAAGCTTCGCTGCAACAATCCAGAAAGCACGAAGGAAGAACTGAAGTCCATCCACAAGCTGATTAAGAAAGTGACTTTGGACATCGAGAACTTCTCCTACAACACTTCGGTCTCGGCCTTCATGATTTGCTTGAACGAGCTCAACCAGCTGAAGAGCACCAGCAAGGAAGTGCTTGAAACCTTCGTTATCCTCTTGGCTCCATTCTGCCCTCATATTGCAGAAGAACTTTGGGAGGCACTCGGACACGACACCACCGTTTGCGATGCACAGTGGCCAAAGTGCAACGAGGAATACCTGAAGGAAGATGCCATCAACCTCACCATCAGCTTCAATGGCAAGGCGCGCTTCCAGATGTCGTTCCCTGTGGATGCTGACAATGCCACCATCGAAAAGGCGGTTCTTGAGAATCCACAGTCGGCGAAGTACATGGAAGGCTTCCAGCATGTGAAGACCATTGTGGTACCAAAGAAGATTGTCAATATCGTTTTGAAAAAAGCTTAATAATGCAACCCAGCATTCCAAAATTTGCACAGAACATAGCGCTTGAGGCTCGCGATTACTTGATGATTACAATCGCCCTCTTGCTCTATGCCTTTGCCCTCACCTGTTTCATGCTTCCCTACAGTATCACCACGGGAGGCATAGCGGGTGTTTCGTCCATTGTCTATTTCGTCACCAACATGATGAACCCTGGACATGGATTCGAGGTGCAGTACACATACCTTATTATCAATGTGGTGTTCCTCATCGTTGCCATCAAGGAATTGGGATGGAAATTCTGCATCAAGACCATCTATGCCGTTCTGATGCTCACCTTCATTCTCTGGCTGATGCAGCGAATCGTGGGCAACGACCCGACGACAGGTCTTCCTCGCCCATTCGTGAAGAACCAAGCATTCATGTCGTGTATCATCGGAGCAATTATTGAAGGTCTCGGCCTTGCCATCTGTTTCCTCAACAACGGTTCGACGGGTGGCACGGATATCATTGCAGCCATCGTGAACAAGTACCGCAACGTGTCGTTGGGCTATGTGATTATGGTGTGCGATGTCATCATCATTTCCTCCTGCTGGTTTGTCTTCCACGACGTGGAGCGACTTGTGTTCGGTTATGCCACGCTGTTCATCTCTGCCTTCACGCTCGACTATGTGATGAACCGCCAGCGACAGTCGGTGCAGTTCCTGATTTTCTCCCGCAACTACTCCAAGATTGCCGATGCCATCAATGCCACAGGTCGAGGCGTGACCGTGCTCGACGGTACAGGTTGGTACACCAAGACGGAGCGCAAGGTGGTTGTCTGTCTGGCTCGTAAGCGCGAAAGCATCAACATCTTCCGTATGATTAAGTTCATCGACCCGTATTCCTTCGTTTCGATGGCAAACGTGCAGGGTGTGTATGGCGAGGGCTTTGACAAAATGAAAGTGAAGAAATTGAGTTCGAAACGAACGATAGTGTTTGCCACCAATAATCAGCATAAACTCGAGGAAGTGCGCTCGATGTTAGGCGAAGACTTCGAGGTGCGCAGTCTGGAAGACATCGGTTGCCGTCAGGACATCCCTGAGACAGGCGAGACCTTCCGTGAGAATGCGAATCAGAAGGCACATTTCGTGAAGAAATTCTATGGATTCGATTGCTTTGCCGATGACTCCGGACTCGAAGTGGAGGCTTTGAATGGTGAGCCAGGTGTGCACTCTGCTCGCTATGCTTCTGAAAAGGGTCACGACTCACAAGCCAATATGGACAAATTGCTCAGTAAATTGCAGAGCCAGCAAAACCGCAAGGCAGACTTCCGCACGGTGATTGCCTTTGTGACCGATAATGCCGATTACTATTTCGAAGGAAAGGTGGATGGACACATCATCGACGAAAAACGCGGTGAGGGTGGTTTTGGCTACGACCCTATCTTTGTGCCAGAAGGACACGAAAGAACCTTTGCCGAGATGAGTCCTGAAGAGAAGAACAGCATCAGCCATCGCGGACGTGCCGTGGCAAAGTTCGTGGAATTCCTTCATACGCAGCCGTTGTAGGTGTTTTAGAGAGCTTAGAGACCTTTGAATGTTTGGAGTTTTGTGATTTCCACAAAAAATCACCAACTCAAAACTTAATAACGTATTTAGACAATGAAACGACTTATCTTTCCCCTCCTCATGTTGTTGGGCTTCGTTGATGCGAAGGCTGGCAATGGTGATTGGCGCATTTATGCAGCTTATCACGATGCACAAAAAGTGGTGTCGCTGCACAACCGCGTCTATGTGCTGAGCGATGGTGGATTGTATAGTTACGACCCGGAGGACACCAGCGTAGATACCTACACGAAAGCAAATACACTGAGTGACCATAACATCTACGACATCGAAGCATGCGAATCTACGGGAGAACTCGTCATTATCTATACGAACGGAAATATCGACTTGCTCAATGCCAATGGTGATGCCTACAGCATGCCCGACTTGAAGTTGAAGTCACTGAGCGACAAGACACTCAACAATGTACTGATAGATGGAACAACGCTCTACGTTTCCACCAATTCTGGTGTGGTACTCGTGAATCTGCGCAATCACACCTTCGGAAACTTCTATTCCTTCGGTCATAAAATCAACGACATAGCTCTGGATGCCAACAACATGTACGCTGCAACGGCAGATGGTGTGTATGTGGGCAAACTGAGCGACAACCTTCTTGATAAGAACAACTGGAAATCATTGAGCAATCTGGTTGCTTTGGATTTCATCACTTTTAGCGGTAGCATTTATGCCACCACCAAGAATGCGCTACTGAAAGTCACCGACAACACAAGTTTCTCAACGTCAAGCATTGCCAGTGCGAAGCCAAGCAGCTGCTACATCTGCAATGGCACTCTTTTCTACTTGTTGAATGGCAGTCTATATTCCATCGATGCAAGTGGCAGCACACAGAATTATGGCAGTCAGAGCATCAACCACCTCAGTTATTCTCAAAGCACTTATTGGGCAGCATGTGGCGAGAGCGGTTTGATAGGTTATACTTTGGGCGGAAACAGTTTCACGGTGAAGACTGCCTCAGTCATTCCTAATAGTCCTCACCGCAACTTCTCCTATCAGATGAAGATGATAGACAACAAGCGACTGTTGATGACGGGCGGCGCCTTTAACTATCCAGAAGTTCTGCGTGCGGGAAGCGTGATGAAATACGAGGGAAACAAGTGGTCGTACTTCGACGAGGCAGGACCAAAGGAAGCATTGGGCAACAACGATTGGTATATCAATGTGACCGACGTGGTGCAGGACAGAAACGACTCTTCCCATCACTTTGTGAGTGCTGCTTGTTCGGGACTGTTTGAGTTCAAAGGTGGAAAACTCATCAAGAATTACAGCTATAACAATTCACCACTGACAACCATTATTCCAACGAGCCGCCGCCCAGGATATTACGTGCGCATCACAGGCTTGGCATTCGACTCACAGAACAACCTGTGGATGTGTAACAACGAGTGCGACACCATCGTGCGTATCCGCAAAGCCGATGGTTCGTGGACCTCCTTCTATATCCCTGAAATTGCAAGCTACCCAACCTTCGACCACGTGGTGTTCGACAGAAGAGGATGGGCATGGATCAACTCTCGTCGTTCCACCAGTGCAGGGCACCAAGCAGGCGTTATCATCGTCAACACGAACAACAATCCAGGTAGTCCGTCGGGCTTCTCCTACAAGTTCATCACGACGATTAAGAACCAAGATGGTACGACCTATTCACCAACGCTCTTCTCCTGCATGACGGAGGATGTGGATGGTTACATGTGGGTGGGATGTAGCAGTGGTATTTTTGTTTCCTATGCCCCTTCCAATGTGTTCAACAACGATTTCTATTTCACTCAGGTGAAAGTGCCTCGCAATGATGGCACCAACCTTGCCGACTACCTCTTGAGCGAGGTGCCAATCAAGTGCATCACCATCGATGGCGGCAACCGTAAATGGATTGGTACCAATGGTTCGGGTGTGTTCCTCGTCAGTGCCGATGGACTCGAAACCATCGAACATTTCACCACCGAGAACTCGCCACTCATCAGCGATGACATCTACGACATTCAAATCAATGGCGAAACGGGTGAGGTGTTTATTGCAACAGATGCAGGACTCGTCTCTTTCTTCGGCGATGCTACCGACCCAGCCGCTTCCTTGGATAAGAACAATGTGTTGGTTTATCCAAATCCAGTGCGTCCTGAATATGCAGGCAACATTAGTATCACAGGTCTTGCCTACGATACCAACGTGAAGATTGTGAATGCTGCTGGAAAATTGGTCAATGAAGGTACGAGTGTGGGTGGTGAATACACATGGAACGGTCGTTTGGCAAGTGGCAAGAAATGCACTTCAGGCGTCTATTACGTGTTGGCTGCCGACTCCGAAGGCAAGAAAGGCGTCGTCACCAAATTCTTGATGGTACGAGAGTAGTTCTTATTTCTACCATGTCGAAGAAATACGCTATATGTTTTTCCCTTCTATTGGTTGCAGGTGTGGCACGGAGCCAGACCCGCAACCAATTGTTTTTATCTGCAGTGGAAAAAGAAAACATACAGCACCATTCCATCCTCTGCGACACCACCGACCATCGTTTCTGCTTGGTAGCCATTTCTCCCGATGAAAAGGCACTTTTTGATACTAATTCCGTTGAGAAAACCTTTCAACTTAACGACTCGCTTTCTGAAACTGTAACGATTCATTTCACCTCCCTTCCCATCATTCATATTCAGTCGGAAAACATCTCAACGGAGTTTTCCAACGGGCATTTTTTGTTCTACGACCCAACTGATTCCGTACCTCTTGCCTTTGACATAGACGTGCGTTGGCGAGGAGCCACTACACTCGCACGCCCCAAGAAGTCGTACGCCGTGAAACTTAAAGATGCGAAGGGAGAAAAACTCAACCATTCCTTTTTGGGTTTGAGAAGTGACAACTCATGGATTCTTGATGCCATGTCCATCGACAAGGCACGCATGAGGAATCGCATTTCCACCGACCTATGGAATGATTTTTCCACAGCTTCCTATATTCGTGCTCTCGAACCCACAGCCTTGAATGGCACGCGTGGTCAGTTTGTGGAAGTGTTCTACAACCATCGCTATCAGGGGGTGTATTGCATGACGGAGAAGATTGACCGCAAACAGTTGCAACTTCGCAAATTCAAGAATGGAGAAATGCGAGGCGTACTCTACAAGACGAATAAGTGGAATACCCTTGTGGCTACTTCTCCTGTACCCACCAATGCGCAGAGTTTATGGAATGGTATTGAGATTTCCTATCCGAATTTGGAAGATGGCGAACCAGTGGATTGGTCTCCACTCCTGCAAATCATGGATTTCCTCACGAATTCTTCCGCATCTGAGTTACGTCGTGAACTGCCGCAGAGAATCGACCTCGACGTGTGGCGCGACTATTTCCTTTTCATCGAACTGCTTTTAGCGGAAGATAATGATTGCAAGAACCAATGCGTGTATTTCTACGATGCCACCAATTCCTCTTCGCTCTTCGGCATCGCTCCTTGGGATTTGGACCACTCTTGGGGACGTGATTATCAAGGTAATGCTTTGGAGGCAAACAAGAATTTTCTGCTTTACAATCGTGTTCATACCTGTCTGCGCACTTATTATGGTTCCTATAATTACGTGAAGGAACGTTATCAAGAACTGCGCACGAATGAGTTGCGCACCGACTCCTTAAAAGCGCGATTCCATCGAGTGTTTCAGCTCTATCGAGAGAACCAAGTGGATGAGCGTGAAGAGTTGCGATGGAACGGTCAAGATGACATTGTTCTCGACTTTGATGCCGAAGAGGAGTATATTCAGCAGTGGATAGACCAGCGTCTTGCCTACCTCGATGCCAAGTATGATTTCGATGAGGAATTGGACATCCTTCAAACGATGGCTTCCGCTTCACCTTATTATACTATACGAATCTCAAAGGGTATGTTGCATATTCAAGCTACGAAGACTATGCAACTGCAAGTATCGAACTTGCAGGGAAATGATGTATATCGGAAAAATATGCAAGAGGGTGAGAGCGTGGATTTGCCGTTGCCATGTGGCATTTATTTGGTCAACAAGGCTAAACTTTTCGTTCCATAGTTTGCATTATTTGATTTTATCCGCATTCTTCCTTGCAATTATACTCGTAAAACCCGAGAAACGCTTACAAACTGCTTTTGTTTTACGGAAAATCGAATGATTTTGTTGTCTAATTGCCTTTTTTGATAAGAAAACGCATTTATTCATTAAAATATTTTGATAAGTTGCATATTTTCACGAACTTTGCACGCGAAATTCATGAATATATGCATTTTGCGCCCTCTTTTTCTGCATTTTTATGCAAAAGACCACGACAAAATGCATGACAATAATAAATAATTGCGAGTAAAGAGACGCTTATAGGTGATGGTGATAAGGAAAGAATCCTTCTACATCCTTTATCATCGTCATTAGACGTTTGTGGCAAAGCTCCCAAGAATCCTTGATTAAAAACATAAAAAACTACATTATGGCAGAAGATTTGGAAATAAAAGAGTTGAGCGACGTTGCCGTGCGCTTTTCTGGTGACTCTGGCGATGGTATGCAATTGGCTGGAAACATCTTCTCTACGGTTTCTGCTACCGTAGGCAATAGCATTAGTACATTCCCTGACTATCCAGCGGACATCCGCGCCCCTCAAGGTTCGTTGACGGGTGTGTCGGGTTTCCAAGTACATATTGGCGCTGAAATGGTTTACACACCAGGCGACAAATGTGATGTGCTTGTGGCAATGAATGCTGCCGCGCTGAAAACTCAGTATAAATACGCAAAACCAGGTGCCGCCATCATCATCGACACCGATGCCTTTGGTCCTGCCGACCTGAAAAAGGCTGCATTCGCAACCGACGACCCTCTGAAGGAAATGAATATCGACCCCGACCGTGTCATCGCCTGTCCTATCACACAGATGGTGAAGGATTGCTTGGCCGACTCGGGTATGGACCCTAAGTCTATCGTGAAGTGCCGCAACATGTTCGCCCTCGGACTTGTCTGCTGGCTTTTCGACCGCGACCTCGACATCGCCTACAACTTCCTGCGCGAGAAATTTGCCAAGAAACCAGGTGTGGCAGATGCCAATATCAAGGTGATTCAGGCTGGTTACGACTACGGTCACAACACCCACTCCAGCGTTGCCAATGTTTATCGCATCGAGTCGAAGGTGAAAGTGCCTGGACGCTACATGGACATCACGGGTAACAAGGCAACGGCATACGGTTTCATCGCTGCTGCTGAGAAGGCTGGACTCAAGCTCTATCTGGGTTCATACCCTATCACCCCTGCTACAGACGTGCTCCACGAACTCTCGAAGCACAAGTCACTCGGCGTTACCACTGTGCAGTGTGAGGACGAAATTTCGGGCTGTGCTTCAGCCGTAGGTGCATCTTTCGCAGGTGCGCTCGCTGTCACTTCCACATCGGGTCCTGGCATCTGCCTCAAGTCGGAGGCAATGAACCTTGCCGTGATTCTTGAACTTCCTCTCGTGGTGCTCGACGTACAGCGTGGTGGTCCTGCCACAGGTCTTCCTACTAAGTCGGAACAGACCGACCTCTTGCAGGTGCTTTTCGGACGAAATGGTGAATCCCCAATGCCAGTGATGGCTGCCACCAGTCCTACGGATTGCTTCGATGCAGCTTACAACGCAGCCAAGATGGCACTCGAGCACATGACGCCTGTCGTGCTTCTCACGGACGCATACGTTGCCAACGGTTCGGGCGCACTCAAGTTGCCTAACCTCGCTGATTATCCAGCTATCAACCCTCCATACGTGCCTGAAGAGCTCCGCGGTTCATGGGCTCCTTATCTCCGCAACGAGGAGACAGGTGTTCGCTATTGGGCAGTGCCAGGTCGCGAAGGTTTCGAGCATATCCTCGGTGGATTGGAGAAGGACAACAAGACAGGTGCCATCTCCACCGACCCAGAGAATCACGACCTCATGACTCGTCTGCGCCAAGCAAAAATCAACAAGATTCAGGTGCCAGAACTCGAGGTATTGGGTGATAAGGACGATGCCGACTTGCTCATCGTTGGTTTCGGTGGCACATACGGTCATCTCCATGCTGCGATGGACGAACTTCGTGCAGCAGGCAAGAAAGTGGCTATGGCTCACTTCAAATACATCAACCCTCTGCCAAAGAACACGGCTGAAGTGCTCCACAAATATCCAAAGGTAGTGGTTGCTGAGCAGAACATGGGTCAGCTCGCCGCCTTCCTCCGCATGAAAGTGGATAACTTCGTCCCTGCTCAGTTCAATCAGGTGAAGGGCCAACCATTCGTAGTGAGCGAATTGGTGGACAATTTCACTCACCTCTTGGAGGCTTAGATGCTTGAAACAATAAAATAAAAAACAAAAACGATAGAAAACTATGGCTACATATACAGCTGCAGATTATAAAAAAGGTCAGCCACGTTGGTGTCCTGGTTGTGGCGACCACTTCTTCCTTGCATCGCTCCACAAGGCATTGGCAGAAATTGGAGTGCCTCCATACGAAACAGCAGTCATTTCTGGTATCGGTTGTTCCAGCCGTCTGCCTCACTACATGGCAACCTACGGTATGAACACTATCCACGGACGTGCTGCCGCCATTGCAACAGGTGCCAAGGTGACGAATCCTAAACTCACTGTTTGGCAAGTGAGTGGCGATGGTGATGGACTTGCCATCGGTGGTAACCATTTCATCCATGCCAACCGTCGAAACATCGACCTCAACATGATTCTGCTCAACAACCGAATCTACGGACTCACCAAAGGTCAGTATTCCCCAACCAGTCCACGTGGATTCGTCTCCAAGTCGAGCCCTTACGGCACAGTGGAAGACCCATTCCGTCCTGCTGAACTCTGCTTCGGTGCTCGTGGACATTTCTTCGCACGTGCCGTTGCCACGGATGCTCCTGGCACCATCGAAATCCTCAAGGCTGCTTACCACCACAAAGGTGCTGCCGTTTGCGAAATCCTGCAGAACTGTGTCATCTTCAACAATGGCACGCACGACGATGTGTATTCTGCTCCAAACCGCAAGAAGAACGCCATCTACCTCAAGCATGGCGAACCAATGATTTTCGGTGAGAACAACGAATACGGACTCATGCAGGAAGGTTTCGGCATCAAGGTGGTAAAGATTGGTGAGAATGGCATCACGGTTAACGACCTTCTCGTTCATGATGCACATTGCGAGGACAACACGCTTCAGCTCAAACTTGCCATGATGGAAGGTCCAGATTTCCCTGTCGCACTCGGTGTGATTCGCGATGTTGCAGCTCCTACCTATGATGAAGCCGTTTCCGCTCAAATCGAGGAAATCAAGGCAAAGAAACCTTATCACAACTTTGCCGAATTGTTGGAAACGAACGATATTTGGGAAGTGAAATAAGTCAACAAACAAACACAAATATGCACGAAAAAAAACGGTAACGATGGTTTTCGTTACCGTTTTTTGTATTTACGTTTCTTACCAAAGAGAAACTTTACCAATGTTTCCGACTTCCAGAGTCAGAGGAATTCCCATAGCTTTGAACACTCGTGTCATGCTACCTAATGATATGCTCCTGCCACGTTCCAATCGAGATATTTGTGACTTCTGCACACCAACTTTTTCGCCAAGTTGCTCCTGGGTGAGGTTTTGAGATATTCTCGCCTTCTTAATAGCCTCTCCCAATTTATAGGCACTGACACACTCGTCAACATCACGTTCAAACTCATCACGTTCGGACGTACCTACAGGACCATATTCCTCATCCAAAAACTCATCGAAATCGTATAATTTCATGTCACCCACTTGTTTCATATCTATTTGTTTTTGTTATCAAAGTATTTCTTTCTCAGTTCTTCTGCCTTGGATATTTCCTTGATGGGAGTTTTCCCTGTTTTTTTAATGATGCCATGAGTAGCAATGACCAACGAATCGTTATCTGTGTCCCAAAAGGCGAAAAGTCTATAGAAGCTCTTGTTGTAGAGAGTGCGAAACTCCCATATTTCTATACAGAAAGTTATCAAATCACGCAACATTTACTTTCGTTTTTGTCCTTTTTATTCAAAAATATGTTGTTGACTTGTTATTTCTTCAGCCTCATCACAGCTTTTTCAATCATGTCCATCGTGCCACTGCCATCACTCACGTACTTCACGACCATTTCAGCGTACTCGATGCTTTCCTTCAGCTCCTTCGAAGGATTCTTCACGGCGCGAGCATTCTCCAAGAGAGGAAGCAGTTCGTCCATGTCCTCCAATTCTGGGAGGTTACCTGGGCGCATGGTGTTGATGGCAGCATTCAGTTCGGCAGTTGCCTTGTCGAGGTCTGCCTGAGTGGATTCAGGATTGTCGAGCACACGCTCTGCCTTGCTCAACTGCTCCATCATCCTGCCGAAAGCATGCTTTGCCCATGGTGCGTATTCAGGCACTTTCACCTCCATGTCGTTCCAGCGAGCCTGTGCGTTGCGACGACTCTTTGCCTCCTGCATCGTCTCGCGGAGGGCGGAAATGTCAACACCTGCCTCGCCACTGATAGCATTCACCTGCTCTGGTTCGCCAGGCAGATTCAGACGCAGGTAGTGGGTAGCATTGCGATTCACGAAATAGTCTGGAACAAAAGTGCGTCCTGCATATTCCAAGGTATAGACATGATCGTAAGCACCATCGTTCGTGATAGGTGCATTGGCGAAGCGACGGCTTGCATCAGGTTTCATACCGTTCTGTGCACCGTTTAGCTTCACTCCCGTGAGAGCTGGGTCGAGGTCGATGGTAGCATCCTTCCAGTTGTCGATGCCCGTGGTAGCCATCACAAGCGGACCATACATGAAGGTACCCGTCCAGAGCGGTTCGAACGGTGTGCGGTTTTCGTTCTTGCCCGTGGCAGCAATTTGCATCTTGTCGGGTCCGTAGTCCATGTGAGAGCGGAATGGCATCACCACTTCCACCACGTCCTTAGTGGTCCATTTCCTCATTGGGATTTCTACGTAAGTACCAGGCTGATAAGCATTAGCCACTTCCCTGCCGTTGAGCTTCACGCTGAATCCCTCGGTTGCCCAATAAGGCACACGCAGTTTCATGCTGAATTTTCCCTTACCCTTCGCAATGCGAATCGTACTCTTCTCGGCAGGCCATTCACATTCCTGCTTAACGACGACCTTCTTCTCATCCCACTGCGCGGTGGAAGGCAGATAGAGCGCTACCCACATCGTCTGATTGTTCACGAAATAGGCTGCTTCTTGGTATTTCACGTGGTTTTCCGAACCAGTACCTCCACAACAGGTGCTCTGAGGCGTTTCGTTGCCCCAAGGCTTCGAAGCATTGAGACCCACGGCATATTGATAGACCGTGGCATACTGCTGAGGATTCACACTACCCACAATCTGGTTGTAGAGCACACGCTCGTAGTAGTCCATGTAGCCCGCATCGTCGGGACGGAAACAGTTCAGGTCCTTCGACAGCTTAGCCAAGTTGTAGGCACAGCAAGTCTCGTTGATGGTTGGTTCGGGATACATGTTTCTGCGTCCGTCACCCGTCACGTTCGTACACATCGACAGCACCTGAGTGTATGGTTGACGGAACATCTCGCCGTTGCCTACACCACCCATCGCATAGCGGTATCTGCCTTGAATCATCGTCCAGAAATTCTGAGCGATGTTATAATAATATGGATTCTTGTTGCCACGATAAGCACGGAGCGCACCCGTTATCATTGGGATGTGCTGGTTGGCATGGCGCGTGCGGATGGCATCCACATTGCGACTCAGAGGTTCGAAGAAAGCAGGCGAATCGAAATAGGTGGATGCTTCGAGCAGGCGTTCCTTCTCCGTCTTGTCCTTTACCATTTCCGAGAGGCGAGCCAAACTCTCCTCCATACCGCCCACCTCACCAGCGATATACATGTTCCACATCTCGTAGCGGTTGCCTGGTTTCAGTCGGCGCTCCTCCTGTGTGCCATCGTTCTTCACGTAGGTGCGGTAGTGCAGACGGTTCCACACCCACAGACCCATGTCCTTGGCTATCAGGAGTGCCTTCTGAGCCACTGCCTTGTCATCTACCAAATTGGCTATGTCGATGAGTCCTGCCAACTGCTTATGAACACTGTAGTAAGGAGCCCATACCCATTGCTCGTTGTTGTAGGCACGATACATCTCTATAAGCACACAGTGCTGGGCAGGGATGGCATTGATATAGCCGTAGCCATAGTGCTTGTAGTCTTTCTTGTATTCGTCGAACGCCTTCCAATTGCCTTTCAGTTCGCGCAGCTCGGCTTCGGGTGCCAAGTCGCGTGCCTCCCAATAGCGTCCCAATTTCTCGTCCCATACGAAAGTCTTCTCCTGACAAGCTCTCATCTCGTCCACCATCGTGCGGATATTTTCCAAGAGTCGTGCTTTCTTCTGCGAGTCCTGACAACTGGCGTATGCCATAGCGAGTGCCGAGAGATAATGCCCTGCGCCATGTCCTTTCAGTTTTGTAGTAGGCGAATCCCAACCGTCCGACACGGGATAACCTTCCTTCGGCAGGTCGTAGGTGTCACGATAGTTGTAGAGTTGCTGCTTCACGTCGAGCGTCAGCAGATGGTCGATGTCGAGGTCGCGGTTATGCGTCAGGCGGTTCTTGCCATCGATGCTCACCTTATTGAGAGGCAAAGGATGCGCCACAGGTGTTGCACTGGGCACTGCGTCGGCATCTGCCACCACCGTCACTCGCGCCGTCACTGGATAGCCCGCCGTCGTGGTGTTGTCGCCAGTGATGTAACCCTTCACTTCATATTGCTTGCCCACAGGGTTTTTCGCTGCATCGGCTTCCTCTTGCTCAACGCTCAGCGCAGAATTCATCCATTTCACCTGTCGCCATTCACTCTTGCCATTGGAATAAGTAACCCACAGGCGGTAAGGCAGTTTCGGAACCGTACCTACCTGTGCATTCACATTCACTTCAGGCACTTTTTGGATGCGAATCGATGGTTCTGCATTCACACTGTACTTCGTTTCCCTTTCTGCCATCGTCATCAGAGGTTGCAGCAGCAGAAACGCCACTCCTAATGTTCTCAAACTCATGTAAATTCTTGTTTTCATATTGAAGGATAGTTAGTTGTCAGCAAATCTCTGCAAATATAACACATTATTTTCCATTAAGAAAAATTAGAATCAACAAATTTTCACGAATTCTCTCTAATTTAATAATTCATCATTCGTGCACATTTGTATTCATTTGTTGACAGAAAGAAAAAAAACTTATACTCCTTTACTCTGTAGAAACATTGAGAAAAGTCGATTTGTTGACTCTTTTTTACGTATTAGTTGATTTTTTTCAAGAAAGAATCGGTTTGTTGACACTTTCGAATAATTGTCGATGAATTCGGGAAAAGTTAATGGTTTGGTGCAATTTGTGAAACAAAATAGAAATAATCAGATATAGTAATGTTACAAATACAATAGTATATGTTACAAAATAGAAATATGTTTGTATCTAATTGTTGTAACTTTGCCACCGAAATTCGAAAAGACTCTGATTGGGATAAAAAAAGTGAGAGGAGGGACTTGTGAGTCAAACTTGTGAAAACAGTTCAAATCACCTGACACTGTTTTAAATCATTTCACAACTAATCTACAGAATACAATAACAATCAATTAATAATCAACAAAAATTTTAATCAAAAAAAGAGATGAAAAAATTATTTCTTTTGATGGCTCTTGTTCTGACAGCAGGAGTCGTTCAAGCGCAAGGCTTAAATTTTGGTCAGCGTGCCAACCTCACACAGGCTGTTAGGTTGGATGCCGAATTTCCTTCTTCAACTTGGAAAACAAACGGAACAGGTACTGTTAACGGTGTGGATGTGACTTATTACAATGGATGGGATGCTGATGAAAAGAAATTATTTTGGTCAGGTAACCCTGGTGGCAGTCAAGAAGTGACCATCTTTTCGCATGACTATATTACCCATTATTTGAATGGTAGGTCTCTTTTGGATGTATTCGAAAACTTTGTCATTCGTGCAAAAGATGCAAGTGAATGGAAACATTATTATGGTCAAGGTCCTTCTAGTGAAGTCACATACAATAGTAGTGATAATACAGCTGTTACATATGCAGTTTGTTTCTATTCTGGCAACACTCTTCTCAGCACAATGATGTTCTGGTCGGGTGATGTGAAAATCGCTCCTCTTCGTGCTCTATGTCAAAGTGATAAGGCAACAGAATTGAGAGACGATGAAATCAACAACATCGACCGAGTGACCATTAAGAGCAATAGCCCTAACGGTCAGGTTTATATCGAGGAAGCATATTTCATCAGTGCATTAAAAGAATTGGATTATAAGGATAAAAATGGTATTGACATCGGTAATGCATACATCGACCCAAGCTATCTGATTCGCTCCAACCACTTATGGGTGGAAATAAATGATGCCGATCGTACTTTTTATATGGTAGCAGATGGTTCTAATAAGGGAGGTACACTTGCATTTAGCCTTCCTTACTGGCAAGGAATTGACATGTCGGATGTCACTTTCACTGCTCTGGACTTTGATAGAAATGCTAATGTTCTGGAGCGTTGTATTTATGAGAATAAGCGTGTGGACTTGCATCGCAACCCTACTAAACCTGATCCAGATAACGGTATTTATAATTCTGAATATGCAGATTATGTAGCAAAATCGAAAGATGTGCTTGTCCGTGACCTTTACAACAGCCGTTACAATGGCCCATTCTATGACCAAAATGGAGGATATGCTCTGGATTTGACAACAAGGGGGGATGTATATCTCACTGACAAAGCCATCAAGCATGTCAACAGCATCTACTGGGAATCAGTCAGTGGTACTACAGAAAGACGAATTCTCTGCCAGGATATGAGCCTAACCAAGAACACCATCAAGGCTCGCAAAACACGCAAGGAATTGCAGCCAGATATGTGGAGCAATCCAGATGCAATAGGTTTTAGATATAAAATGGAATATCCAATTCAACCTTATTATGAAAATGAGGATAACTGGAGTGATGTGGTTCGTGGAGACTGGAATACTGATAACTTCGACAATTTGGCGAATTTCTCAAGATACAACAAAATGAGGATAACTGGCTCTCCAAACACCACGTTCGACATTCGTTTTACAACTAACCCAAATATTGCTTCAAAAGAAGAATTGCAAGCGATTGTTGTGAAAACGGATGCTCATGGAGAAGTTAATGTGGATTTGGGAAATTATGAACATTTCTTATTGCATGCTATTCTCTTCCATGATGATGAACATAATGCACTTGGATTATACAATGTTCGAGCACAAATTGGACGAGGAGCTCAAAATGGTCAATCTGCAGAACCAGGATTAAGAGATCATCTTTGGGTGAACGATATTGAAATGTTCGAGGGTGAAGGACGATTAGTGGATCTTGTCGGCTCATCTGACCCAAGCAATACTGCAAACATGTATCATGTCTATAATGTTGACAATAATTATCAATGGCAATATGGTACAATCGTTCGTTGGGCTGTAAATCAGGGAGATCAATCACAATTCACCCAAGATAATAATGTTAGTGATGGAGCTGTGATTTGGGGTTCGATGGGATTATACCCACAAAACTATGCAGATTTGACAGGCTATAAGGCTATTCGTGTGTATAGCGATACCCAATTTAATGATGGTGATCAAGTTAGATTTGTATTTAATACTTTAAAAAATACAGGTACACAAACTGGTAGTATACGAGGGGACATAAGAGTTAGATTAAATAAAGCAGTTGATGACCATCAATACTATCCAGAACTTAATGGCTTATATTATGCTGAGCTTGACATTAGCAACTATGAGTATTTTCATTTGAATGGTATCAAGGCTTTAGCTGGTTTTGAGGTGAAAGCCATCAAACTGGTTGAAGATGAAGAGGCAGACTATGTATGCTATGGAAATGGTAGCTGTTTTGAGCAGAAAAGAGCGGCTATTGACCCTTCAGTAGAAAAAGCTGTTGGTGATGCTACAGCCAAGGTAATTGATATGCGTGCCCGTTGCAACAATATGGAGGAGCCATTTGACTATGCTATATATAGATGGGTGCAACAGACCCAACTTCCTTATACAGCAAATCCAAATGTTCTTTATATACAAAGAACGAATCAGTTCGAGAGTAGAAAAACTGTAGATAATGCAGATACTTATGCAAAAGTCAATTTCATTACTCCTTCAAACAACAAAGATGTACACGAATTCACATCTAACAACATTGAGCTTACCGATGGCTTCTCCTTCTATGCTCCAAAGATGATTAAAGCTGAAAATGCTACATATACTCGTACATTCAGCTATGCTAATGTTGTCAACTCCGTCATTCTGCCATTTGATGTGAGTGCTGGCAACGAAGACTATAAGACAAACAAAGCTGGCTTCTATAAGACAACCAGCATGACGCAGAGTCAAGTAACGCTAAGAAATGCTGCTGGTATCTTGGAAGAACAGGACGTGCAGAAGGGCGACTGGTTGCTGAAGTTCAGCAAAGTGACTGGAAAAGCCAATGCCAATGTTCCTTATCTGTATGCCGTGACAACAAATACAGGTGAGAAGGACTTCACGGGTGTTAAAGATGGTGGTGTGGTGATTATCCCTGAAACACCAGACGTGACGTCACCTACAACTGGCGAAGGAAGCTTGGCACCAAATTCTGGGGATTCTTTCATGGAAGTAGAAGAGAATGGTGAAATAAAAATGAAGGAAGGCTACTATCTTCGTGGCACCTATGAGGGAACTTATATGAAGGACATCCTGTTCTTTGGCGCAGATGGTAAGCTATACCGCACTCCATGTATGACGGTCACTCCATTCCGCACCATCATCCACTCGCCAATTCCTGTTACAGATTCATCATGGTTAGCTGATCAAAATGATTACTTTGGAGTAAGAGTAACTGAAGCTAACGACGTGAAGGTGCTTCTGGCATACGAAGGCGACGATGAAGCTTTGGGTATCGACAACGTAGCTGATGACGGCACGTTCGTGGAGGATGCACCTATCTACAATGTGGCTGGTCAGCGTGTGAACTCCCTCAACAAGGGCATCTACATTGTTGGTGGCAAGAAAATTCTGGTGAAATAACACATTTAATAACAAACTTCCTAAAGAAATCGGCGAAACGTACTAAATATCTCTTTTGTTCATTTTGCTGATTTCTTTAGGAGACAAAACAAAATAAACGGAAAACAATGAAAAAGCAATATATCCAACCAGCAACCGACATCAGCAAGATGGTGTGTATCCATTCTATCATGGAAGTTAGCGGTATCAATACCGGTTCTGGATCAGAATATAAAGATCCTAACCCTAACATCCCAATCGGTACGAAGGAGAGGAACGAATGGGGCAACATTGGTGGTGACGATATGACTTACGGTAGCATCTGGTAATCATCGTGCGAAGTATATCACATAATGATATGTGAGAGAGTATGAATTTTTAAAGTTTTTTTATCTCAATATATAGTTATAATTACTTCGGGGAGTCCACTGTGAAGTTCGCTCCCCATTCTATAACGAGGGGGCGCTCAGCTGAGCGCCCCCCTTGTTTTCTTTCATGCTACTTTCATCTGTGTTCATCCGTGGAATCTGTGGTTGAAAAATATGATTAATCCGCAAAGTTGCGGAAGCGGAGGAGTTCTTGCACGGCATCTTGCCAGGTGTCGGTCAAGGCAAGGTCGAGATTCTTGTATCTGCCTTTTTCTATCAGATTCTCCAAGAATGGATAGACAGGTATTTCCTCGTCCCAGAACTGACGACCGAGGAATATCATTGGCGATGAGAGCCCATAACTCAGATAGTGGTTCTGCACGGCTTCTTGGAACACCTCCTGCATGGTGCCCGCACTGCCTGGCGTAAAGATGATACCTCCGAAGGCTATGGTCAGGATGGAATCCTCACGGATGCTGTTGTCGAAGTATTTGGCAATGTCCGTGGCAAACGGTGTCGATGGCTCGTGCCCATAGAGCCAGGTTGGCAAACCAAGACTGCGAAATTCTTGTTGAGGGAAACGACGCATTACCTGAAAGGCGGTGCGCAACCAGTTCTCGTCCTTGAACGAAGGAGCAGTCGTCAGCATCTCTATCGCCTCATCCACTTCCTCCTGTGTTCTGCCTGCCATCCAAGCACCGAGATGCGTTGCCTCCATCGCACCTGGTCCACCTCCCGTCACCATCAGTGAATGTCGCTCGGTAAGGTCCTTACTGAGCAGAACGATTTCACGATAGGTGGCATCGGTGCGGAGCATGCCATGTCCTCCCATCACACCCACCACCTTCAGACGGTCGTACTGGGCAAGGTACTTGTCCAATGACTTGCCGATGCCATAGTCGTGCAGGGAGCGCGACAGCATTTCCTTTTCATCCGTTGCATGTTTTCCCATGCTCAGATAGTACTGATACACTCGTTGGTCGTAGCAATCAGCCAATGGAACGGAGTCATCATTCACTAAGCGCTCATACAGCGAACTTGCCGTATAGAGTCTTTGTGGCGTCACATTGTAAGGCACTTCCTTCAAGTGCTTCGCCATCTTTGCCAATACATCGAATCTTGGAATACTAATCATGGATGAGCTTTATCAGAGAGGTTATTTATCAGGGATTTAAGGGATTTGAAGGAATATTTTTTCCAACGAGATGAGAAATCCTTTTAATCCTTAAAATCCTTGACCTTTCCTATGAGTTTTATCAGGGATTTAAAGGATTTGAAGGATTATTTTTCCCAACGAGATGAGAAATCCTATAAAATCCTTAAAATCCTTGACATTTTCTATGAGTTTTATCAGGGATTTAAAGGATTGAAAAGGATTATTCTTTCCAATGAGATGAGAAATCCTTTAAAATCCTTAAAATCCTTGACTTTTCTTAAGTTTTATCAGGGATTTAAGGGATTGAAAAGGATTATTCTTTCCAATGAGTTGAGAAATCCTATAAAATCCTTCAAATCCCTGACTTTTCTATGAGTTTTATCAGGGATTTAAGGGATATAAAGGATTATTTTTTCCAACGAGATGAGAAATCCTTTTAATCCTTAAAATCCTTGACATTTTCTATGAGTTTTATCAGGGATTTAAAGGATTAGAAGGATTATTCTTTCCAACGAGATAAGAAATCCTTTAAAATCCTTCAAATCCCTGACCTTTCTATGAGTTTTATCAGGGATTTAAAGGATTGGAAGGATTTTTTTCCAATGAGATGAGAAATCCTATAAAATCCTTAAAATCCTTGACTTTTCTATAAGTTTTATCAAGGAGGTTTTTATCAAGGATCTAAAGGATTTGAAGGATTTTTTGAGTAACTTGAATCCTTTTCAATCCTTAAAATCCCTGACAATTATCTATATCATTCCTTGACCTCGAAAGGCAATGCCTGCAGATCCTTGTCGAGGGAGGAATTGCCATAGAGGATTTGGTATTTGCCTGGGAAGACAGCCAAGTCGTCGTTGGTTTCCTTATAGTAAGAGAAAGCATCCGCGGAGAGGGTGAGCTTCACTGTTGCCTTGCCTCCTGCTGCAATATCCACGCGACGGAATGCCTTGAGCGACTTGATAGGTGCTTGAGGATTGGTGAGGCTCTTCACATAGACCTGCACAACTTCTGCACCGTCTTTCCCGCCTACGTTCGACACAGGAATCGTGATGTCAACGCTCTTTCCTGCCTTGATGCTCTTCTTCGAAAGACGCGCCTTGCCAAACTGGAACTTCGTGTAGCTCTGTCCGTAACCGAACGCATAGAGTGGTTCGCCCGTGAAATAACGGTAGGTGCGGTTGTTCATGCTATAGTCTTGGAAGTCTGGCAACTGGTCGGTTGATTTGTAGAAAGTGACTGGCAACTTACCCGATGGATTGAAATCTCCAAAGAGCACATCGGCAATAGCTGTGCCACCTTCCTGTCCTGAATACCAGCTCTGGAGGAGTGCATCGTAGTAAGGCTCCACTTCGCCCATGCCGACGCAACTGCCCGAACAGCTCACTAAGATGACTGCCTTGCCCGATTCGCTCAGTGCCTTGAGGCAACGCTGCTGCACGGCTGGCAGTTCGATGCGACTGCGCTCGTGTCCTTCACCTTCCTGAGAAGAAGTGATACCACCCACGAAAATCACTGCGTCGTAAGCCTGCACTTTCTGCTTCAAGTCGTCGAATTCAGCCAAACGACGCTCGTAGAGGTCAATGTTGAGGCGCGAATTGGTGCCTTCCGAAGCCGACTTGAAGAGAATCTCAATGTCGTAGGTCTCACCCTTCACAACGTCCTTGCTGATGATATTTGGACCACGACGACGGAACATGCCGCTCTGCTGGAGTTCCTGACGCTGTGCCTCGGTGAGTTGCATACCTGGAGTGAAAGTGAAAGAGAGAGGTTTAGGATTGAATTCTCCGATGGTTTCTCCATTTACCTTCACGAAGTAAGTGGTTCCGCTTACGGCAAAACAGAGCTGACCAGTGAAGTCGCTGGTGAACTTACCCGTGTAGCGAGCAGTGAAATCGTGGGATGGCACACCCTGACCAAATCCATAACCACCATCGGTCATGAAGTTGATGCGAGTGAGGTTTTCCTTGCGAACAGGATTGCCCGACCAATCGGTGGAAGCGAAGTACTCGCTGTAGAAACCTTCCTTGCCGTTGCCACGAACGAGCTGCATCTTTGGAACCTGAATGTATTCGTTCTCTATCTCGCAACCTCTCACGTAATCCACCTGTGCCTGTGGCATCTTGTTCTTGATACCTTGCAGGATGGTGACGCAGTGGGTTGGTGTACCGCTATAGTTACCACGCATCATTTCGGCATCGTCGGCATTAGGACCAATCACGATGATGCGCTTCAAATTCTTGGAGAGAGGCAACACGTTGTTCTTGTTCTTCAGCAGCACCTGTGCTTCACGAGCGAGGAGCAGGGCATGGTCGCGGTGTGCCTGACAATCGACCACGCTTCCAGGAATCTTGGAATAAGGATTCATCTCGTCGGGGTCGAACATACCGAGTTCGATGCGAGCCTTGATGAGACGGCGTAGCGAAACGTCGATTTCCTTCTCACTGATTGTACCTTGTTTCATGCCTTCAACGAGCGACTGATAGCTCTTTCCGCACTCCAAGTCGGTACCGTTTCTCACGGCATCGGAACTGGCGAGCATGGCGTTGGCATGGGTGCCGTGGTTGCTCTTGATGTAGAAGTCGTTGATGGCATCGCAGTCGCTCACCACCAATCCCTTGTACTTCCAACGGTCGCGCAGAATCTGAACGAGCAGACGGCTCGAAGTGCAACAAGGCTCACCTTGGTAAGCACTGTAGGCACACATCACCTCCTGCACGTTGCCCTCTGTGACGAGAGTCTTGAAGGCTGGCAGATAGGTTTCCCAAAGGTCGCGTCCCGATGGCTCTGCATTGAACTTGTGGCGAAGTGGTTCAGGTCCACTATGAATGGCAAAGTGCTTGGCACATGCATGCGTCTTGTAATACTTAGGGTCGTTGCCCTGCATACCGAGCACCACGCCCAATCCCATGCGGGAACTGAGGTAAGGGTCCTCGCCGTAGGTTTCCTGTCCACGTCCCCAGCGTGGGTCGCGGAAGATGTTCACGTTTGGAGCCCAGAACGTGAGGTTTGGCAGTGCCGACACGTAAGGACCGATGTCGCCCGTGCGAGGCAAGGAGTTGTAGCGTCCACGTGCTTCGTCCGACACCATCGAGTAAGCCTTTTGTTCATTCACATCGTCGAAAGTGGCTGCCAAAGCAATACACTGAGGAAAGACCGTCACGTCGCTCACGCCCATTAGTCCGTGGCAAGCCTCGCCCCACCAGTTGTAGGCAGGGATGCCAAGTCGCTCCACTGCTGCTGAGCGGTTCATCATCATACCCACTTTTTCTTCTGGCGTCAAACGACTGATGAGGTCATCGACACGCTTCTCTACGGGCAGATTTGGATTTTGGAAAGGATAGTCGTACTTGTCCTCATCACCTGGAGAGAACGAAAGGAGGGTAGCGGAAACTGTTGCCGCCAAAAGTAATTTAATGGTTTTCATAAAGTAAATAGTAATGATTGAGGAATTAGATGATTTAGATGATATTGCAAAGATAAAGGAATTTCTTCGTATCTGAAAAAAAGAATGGAAATAATTGTGGATACTGTGTTACAAAATCATTACTTTTGCGTTTAGATTATTACGAAACAAGGCAGAAACAAAGCAAACAAAACTCTGAGATATCTCAAAAACTGAAGATGAGCGAGGACATCATGACATCGGCATTCGTTAAATTGCGGAGGAAATTCCTGCAATTCGCCAAGGGTATGTTGCCCTCCGAGGAGGACGCGGAGGATGCCTTGCAAGATGCTTTCGTCAGACTATGGCAACGAGCCAATCAGTTGGATTCAGAGCAGGAGGTGGAGGCGATGACGGTGACGACGCTTCGAAACATGGGGATTGACCGATGGAGAAAACGGAAAACCACTACGTTGACAGTCAGAGACGAGGAAGAGAATCCCGTGAACGTCATAGGCATCAACCAAGCGGCGATGAAGTGGCACGAGGCGGAGGAAGCGAAGGAAGAGGCGCGTGAGAAACTGAAACAGGTGGAAGCGATGATGGAACGCGAGTTGACGCCTCAACAATTGGAAATCATCCATCTGCGAGAATACGAGGAACGCTCCTACGCTGAAATTGCTTCTATGCTCCAGATGAAGGAAACGGCTGTGAGGATGCAGGTGTCGAGAGCAAGAAAAGCCATCAGAGATTATTGGAAAATGAAGAATGAGGAATGAAGAATGCCTTAGGCATTTGTAACTTGGAACTTGAAACTTTTGAAACATGAACAAATATTGGCTTGACATAGTGAACAGGTACTTCGAGGCGGAAACCACGGAGGAGGAAGAGCGTCTGCTGAAGCGTTTCCTTGCTTCGGACGAGGCACAGGGTGCGGAGTTCGACGAGGCTCGTGCCGTGATGGGTGTGTTTGCCACGGCTCGCTCATCCTCCCTCTCAGCACGGGAAGAGTCGGAGAATGCTTCGTCACGCACCACCGTCCCTGAGAGTTCCGCTCTCAGTCCCCAAAAGACAATCAAATGGCTCTCCGTAGCTGCTGCCCTGGTGCTGGCAATGGGATTGTGGTGGCATTGGTCAGAGCGACCTACTTACTATGCTTGCATCGATGGGGTGGAAACCACAAACCGAAAAGAAGTGGTGGAAGCGATGCATCGGTCGATGGAGAATGTACAACAGGATGTGGAAACGGAGGACATCATCGGCAAGCAATTAGGTGAGATGTTTAATAGTATAGAAGAATAAAATATGAAAAAGATTCTTGTTTTTTTAATACTGGCGAGTTGCCAATGGGACATAGGCTGGGTGCATCTTGGCATCGTGGACTGCATGGCACAAAAGCAAACGAGTGTGGCACGCCAATTCGATGGCTCCATGCCTTACTACCATCTGCTCGACCGCGTGGTGATTGAGGGTGGACAGGAACTGAATGCCTACAAACTGTCGCTCTACAAGAGTGTGACGGTGAAGGAAAATGCCTTCACCCCCAAGGAACTGGCTCAACAGGCATTCAAGGACATGGAGCACGACGTGGAGGAGGCTGCCAAGAGTGCTCTGCTGAAGGAAGTGGGGCATAAACAAGGAAAACTCTACTATGCCTTCCTCATGATGCGAGATTGCTACATCTTCTATCAGAACGCCTCGCTGCGGAAAGGTGGCAAGCGGGAAGCAACCATCGTGTATATGGAGGGACAGAAGAATTCCAGCATGAGCATGAGTGAACTGAAAAGAATGTTTAAAAAGAAGTAAATTTAAGTACAAAGGACAAAGGACAATGTACAACGTAGAAAACTTAAAAACTCAAAAACTTAAAAACTCAAAAACTTAACTTATACAAACGCATGAAAAAGATTTTAACCGTGATGGCATTGCTCATGATGGGAAGCAGTGCAAAGACCTTGGCTCAAGACACTGAAGAAGTGGTGATTCTGAACCCCAAGCAAGTGTATATTCAAAAGACGGATTCGTCGATGACGGTGGAGGTGCAAGGAAAGCACGACGACCCGAACTATGTCTATAAGAAATCGATGAAGCTCGACAAGGCTGCGGCAGAGAATGCCGTGGATGTGACGGAGGAGTTCAATTTCCATTTGCCTTTCACATCATCGTCGAATTCATCGAGAAAAAAGGAATATTCCAATGAGATTCATTCGGCCGCTTTCCGAGTGGGATTCAATTCCGCCATCGGTGCTCCACAGGGACTCAGCACCAACATGGCAAACTCGTGGGAAATCGGTTTCAGTGCTGCCGACTGGTTCTTCCTCAAGAAAAACAGGAGAGTGAATTTCAGTGTGGGACTGTGGTTCAACTGGAAGAATTTCCGCATGACCGACGACAAGCGATTTATTATCGACAATTCGGACGTGGTGCTGTCGGATTACCCTGCAGGTGCTGATATTCAGTTCTCACGCCTGAAGATTTTCAGCTTGTCCTTCCCTATCCAAGCACATGTAAATCTCTCGCATGGTTGGCACATGGGATTTGGCCCTATCCTCAATATCAACACGCATGGGAGTCTGAAGACTCGCTACAAACTGGATGGCGAGAAATATCTTGACAAAACAAATCGCATTCATCAACAGCCCTTCACGGTTGACTTCCAAGCAGTGCTGAGCTACCATAACTGTGGTGCTTACGTGAAGTGGTCGCCATGCAACCAGCTTCGCACGACCCACGGACCAAAATTCCAAGGCATCAGCACAGGTCTGCTACTCTTCTACTAAGCATCTCTCCTTCGACTCTACAAAATTATCCCTTTGATAGTGCTGGCACTCTCCTCCGATTGTGCTGGCACTTTTCTTTGATTGCGCTGAATCTTTCATTTGATTCAATTGCACGTTTCCTTTGATTTTACTGAACGTTTCCTTTGATTTTACTGAACTGCCGAGCCCTCAACGTTATCACGGCGAGCCTTCGCCATCGAAACGGCGAGCGCTCGCCGTTTCGATGACGAGCGCTCGGCAACTAGTTGAATCCAAAGGAAAGGTTCAGTCAATCCCCAAAAACACTTCTGATCATCCTCGAAAGCGATTCAGTAAATCCATACATGCGCGACAGACAATTCCTTGAAGAAAGTTGAAAGATACGAAGCTGAGCAGGAGCATAACAAGCAGAAAGGCGCGCAGGAGAGACAGTCCTACACGCCTTCTTTCTATTTACTAATCAACACTTATGAAAAAAATTACTCTTTATGCTTCATGATTGCTTAATACCAAGGGACAAAACCAGGGCAGCCCATTTCGTAGTTGAAATCGTAACCGTTCATGTATGCCAATGAAGGGTCGGTGAAACGTGAATCTACCAAGTACTTTGCAGTGAACATATCATTATCTGCTTGGAACATTTCAACGAATTTCTCGAAGAAGTTTTTAATAATAGTCATCATATTCTTTAAGTTTTTAAGTTTATACAATTTTGTTTTTTTGATTGTGCTGCAAAGTTAATGGGTTTCTCTGCCCTCGTCAAGAAAAGTAAGTTTTTTCCATGAGAGTTGTTACGACTCATCCCTGATTTTGCGACAAAAACGGGAAACATCCCCAAAAACTGTCGCAAACCACCTGTTTTTCATGGATTTTTCGATACGAAATCATATAATCATCGAAAGTGTAGCACATTATATATATTATCATTGTTGGAAAAATTCTTCATTCTTCATTCTTCATTCTTCATTTTTTTATCGTATCTTTGCAAACACTATGAATGATAGAGAATTAGTTGAGGCATTGCTCAACAGGGATCCGTTTGTGACGAAATTGTTCTACTATCGCAATTGCCGTCCGTTGTTCTTGAGCCTGATACGCAGGCTTGAGCGGGATGGTCGTGTTTGGGAATACGATGAAGTGGTGAGCGAAATTTACGCTTTGTTGATGGATGACGATGGCAGACGACTGAGAAGTTTCGGCTTCGAATGCTCGTTCTATCAGTGGGTGAAGGTGGTGGCTCTCCATCATTTGGTTGCGAAAATGGATAAAGTAGTGATAGATTCGGAATCGAAAGAGCCTCTCTACGAAAAGCAAGGCGAACAGGCTGAGGACGAAAGCGTTGAGTTGTCGTCGGCTCGCACTGATTTGGAGCGCCTGTTGGACTTGATGCCTAACCAACGCTATGCTACCGTGATACGGAAGCTGACATTGGAAGGCTATGAGAGCGAGGAACTTGCGAGAGAAATGAATGTGAAGATTTCGAATTTATATAATATCAAGAAAAGGGCAATGGCACAATTGACCGAAGTGGCTCTTTTCGATAAAAAGAAATACAATGGCTATTAATTATTATAAGAAAAAAGACAACGAGCTGAAGGACAAGAATACGGCTAATCCTTGGCAGGTGTCGGTGTATGGACTTGGCTTCGAAAAGCAAGAAGAAGTGCAAGTGCCTCGAAATACCGCACTCGTGGATGGTTTGAGCGACGAGGAGATAGCCAAATTCCTGGATGGTTCGGCAGATGCCCGCTTGCAGATGAAAGTGCTCAAGGCGGCACAAGTGAACCCGATGCTTGCCAATTTGCTCTGCGAGGCTGCTGAAATCGACAAGGAAGTGGAGCGAATCATGAAAGAAGGCAACCTGAAGCGTTTACCACTGGGAGCTTTGGCAGCAAGCGAGGATGGTTCCGGTTCGGCTTGCGGACTACGATGCGAGGAATTTATCCTCAATAAAAGAGGAATCAAATTTGTGGCAGATGAATTGGTTGAATTGGCAAAGAAAAAGCATTGGTTGAGAGAAGGGGGCACACGTATTGGAGACGTTGGAAACACACTTGAGACAGTGGGTTTGACGATAGAAAAGAGTTTCGACCACAGTTTGGAGGATTTGAAAAAGGCTTTGGATGAAGGAAAGGATGTGATTGCCATTGTGGATGGCGGTGAATTAATAGGTGATCGCAAAGCAGAAATCTTAGAAGACATATTTATTGGTGAAATACCAGACCATGCCGTGGTGGTTACACACGTGGACATCGAAAAGGACGAGATAGAAGTTTTCGACCCTCAAAGCCACAACGAAAAGGATTGCTATACCTCAGAACAATTCCTCGACGCATGGGAAGACTCTTGCAGATATGCAGTGCTCATTTCATGACATAAAGTATATGCACCGTTGCATTCAATTAGCTCGCAACGGACAACAAAATGCACAGCCCAACCCGATGGTGGGGGCTGTTGTTGTTTGTGAGGGGAGAATCATTGGAGAAGGGTATCACGTGAGATGCGGAGAAGGACATGCGGAGGTGAATGCATTGGCTTCGGTGAAGAAAGAAGATGAGCATTTGCTGAAAGATGCTACGATTTATGTAAGTCTGGAACCTTGTTCCCATTATGGAAAGACTCCACCTTGCGCCGATTTGATTATCAGCAAAGGACTGAAAAGATGCGTGGTGGGATGCGTGGACCCGTTTGCAAAAGTGCAAGGTCGCGGTATTCAGAAACTGCGAGATGCGGGCATAGAAGTGACGGTGGGAGTACTGGAGGAAGAATGCAAAAATCTGAATAAAAGATTCATGACTTTCCATCGACTGAAACGCCCATTTATCTCGTTGAAATGGGCAAAAACGAAAGATGGAGTCATCGGATTGAAGAGTGAAGAGAGAAGAGAGAAACATGAAAATTTGCTCATCTCCAATACCTATACCCAAATGCTTTGCCACAAGCGGAGAGCAGAGCATCAAGCCATCTTAGTGGGGAGAAGAACCTTGGAAATGGATGCACCAAGCCTCAACGTGAGGGCATGGAAAGGATGGAGCAGCGAGAGCCATCAAGCTTGTTTGAATGGCCGAGTCGTGACAGACTTCGACAAAGTCAAAGGGAAGAATCCGCAACCCGTAGTATTGGGCAAAAACGTGAAGGATTTGCCTGAGGGATGGTGGTGCTTCGAAACGATTGAAGAGACACTTTCTGCGCTCTATGAGAGGGGGATTCAGACCTTGCTGGTGGAAGGCGGAAGAGAGACGCTACAGGCATTCATCGACAAGGGTGTTTGGGATGAAGCATACGTGGAAATAGGTGATTTTTCGTGGGCAGAAATGAATCGGGAGGAAGGCGTTGAAGCCGTGTTTGCACCCACTCTGAAAAATGCTGAAAGAGTGGAAGATGCATGGTTCATGGGACATCAGATAGAGCAATGGAGACATCTGTCGTGATGCGCTGATTCATGCCTTACAAAGTGGTATCAAACCACGTTTTTGGTGCGTAATGGAGCTGGAAAAAGTGAAAAATAACGTGAAAAGACACTAAATCTTTTGAAATTTGCTATAAAATTCATTAAAAGTTAGGTAGTTAGTTCCGTAGAGAAAAAATTGTTCGTAAATTTGCAAGCTGAAAATATGTGCCTTAGGGGAATTATGCCCAATTGCGAGGCAAATCTTGTAAATTTTAAAATGAAAAAATCCTTCTACATACTTGCAACATTTGTAGTTGCAATGTTCGTGGCTTCGTGTATAGATGATGAAGAAACTACGGGTTCACCAGAATGCGCTATCACGGCATTTACTGTAGCCGATATTCCTTGCTACAGAACTATCAAAACCAGCGCCGGAGCGGACACCGTTATCAAGGTGTCGATGAGTGGCGGCGGAATCTTTTTCAACATTGACCAAATGAACAATCGCATCTACAATGTTGACTCCCTACCCTATTGGGTGGATTTGAGTAAGATTGTTCCAACCGTCACAAGTCGTGGCAACGTGTATGTACGTGGTGATGAAGAACCGTTCCACGCATTCAACAACGGTAAGGACACGATCGATTTCACGAAGAAAATAGAATTTTTGGTGGTGGCTTACGATGGTGTTTCGACAAAACGATACAAAGCTGACATCCGGCTCGCCAGCAATGATGCCGACTCTCTCTATTGGACAGCAAATGCCATTGCCGCTCCGATCCAAGGAAAGCACCGCAGCGTGGCCTTCAACAACCGCTTGTACGTGTTTGCAGAGGGTAACGGCGCACCATTCGTCACTTCGTGCTATGCCAATTCCAACAACATGAACTGGAGCCAACCACTGCCACTCACGGGTGCTGCAGGAACCATCGACTATGCTTCAGTCATCGCTTTCCATGATAATTTCTATGCTCTCGACGAGAATGGGGTGATTTACAAGTCATCAGCTGAAAGCAATGCTTCGGTGTGGGAAAAAGCATCGGACAAGCACATGAAGAGCTTGCTTGCAGCCGACGACTATTTTATCTACGGCTACGATGGCGAAGCTATTTGGTCCACAGAGGACTTTGTGGACTGGTATGTGAACGGCAATGAGAATCTTAAACATCTCCCAATTCACTCGATTTCGTATGCCTCTTATAGTCTGAAAACCAATCCATACATAAAGAATGTGGTGATGATGGGAATCAATGATGAGTTGTCAACGTTGGAGAGTGGGCTTGTCGTTTGGTTTAAGCTTTCTGCCAATTCCACTAGTCTCAATGAAGACTGGAATTTTATCAATGGCATCATTTCTAACCCAATGCCACGCCTGAACCATGTGCAGATGATTTACTACGACGGTCAACTCATGGCGTTTGGTGCAGAACCGAAGGTAAAAACCGATGAAATAAAGGCTTACGACAAGATTTACACGTCGAACGACAATGGCATCACCTGGCATGAGCATTACACCAAACTGGGGTTGCCAGCAGAATTGCTTGGTTACACAGGACAAGTGAGTGCCGCAGTGGTCAACGGAAAGATTTGGCTCGTTCGTGACGACGGAAAAGTGTGGAGCGGAATCATCAACAAGAAATCGGATAGAGCCGACGACTAAGAATCCAACCGTATTCACGTCAAAACCAACTCATAACAAAGAAAACCCATAGTTTTCCTAACCCCAACAGCGGATGATAAAAGCTTGGTTCAGAATTTTAGCAATGTCGCTTGTTCTCTTGGCTTCTCCAGCCAAAGCACAAGAACTGGAATACGCGCTCGAATTGGGCGGTATGCTGGGCGGCAGTTTCTATCTGGGCGATGCCAATTACCACGCTTTCTTCAAGAACCTTCATCCTGCAGGTGGACTGGTGGGACGCTACAACTTCAACCCACGCCGCTCACTGAAATTCAATATCGCTGCAACTCAAATATCGGGCAATGCACAAAAAATCAGCTATAAATATCCTGATATTCCTGAGCAGCAATGGGAATTCAAGCACATGCTGTGGGACGTAGGTGCCCAATACGAAGTGGGATTCTGGGGGTATGGCACAGGTGGAAGTTATAAAGGAAACCGAAAACTTTGCCCTTACATCCAATTCGGACTGGGAGCTACGGTTTGCAACAAGGCATTCACGCTGAACATCCCCGTGGGTGTCGGTGTGAAATATAAGTTCAAGCCACGCTGGAACTTGGGAATCGACTGGACCATGCGCTTTGCCATGAGCGACAATCTCGACGGCATCAAGGATCCCTATCGCATCGAGAGTGGATTCATGAAGAATAAGGACAACTATTCATTCACAATGATTTATATCACTTACGACCTCTGCCCTAAGTATCGGAAGTGTAACAACGAATAACAACGAAGAAGCTATGTCATATCTCGAACAAGTTGATAAAACCAGAGTTCCGCGCCACGTGGCTATCATCATGGATGGTAACGGCAGATGGGCAACATCCCAAGGAATGGATCGCACGATGGGACACCAAGCTGGTGCACAGAAATCGCACGAAATCATGGAAACAGCCGTGAAGCTTGGACTCGACTACCTGACGCTCTACACCTTCTCCACCGAGAACTGGAATCGTCCATTAGAAGAGATTGCCGCCCTCATGTCGCTGCTCCTGAAGCACTTGGAGGAAGAGCTCTTCATGAAATATGACGCTCGCTTCACGGTGGTGGGCGACATTCAGCGTCTGCCCGAAAACGTGCAGGAAGCTATCCGCTACTTGGAGAACCGCACAAAGAACAACAAGGCAACCTGCATGGTGCTGGCATTGAGCTATTCGTCACGTTGGGAAATCACCAAGGCTGTGGGAAAGATAGCCGAGGAAGTGAAGGAAGGAAAACTCCAACCTGAAGACATCACCGAGGATGTCATCAGTCAGCATTTGGATTGCCACTTCATGCCCGACCCAGAACTGCTCATCCGCACAGGAGGCGAAGAGCGCCTGAGCAATTTCCTCTTGTGGCAGAGCGCTTACTCCGAATTCTATTTCACCCCTACCTACTGGCCCGATTTCACGGAAGAGGAAATGTGCAAGGCGATTTGTGATTACCAGAAACGTCAGCGCCGATTCGGCAAGACGGAGGAACAGGTGGAAAAGGAAAATCAAAACAGATAATTTAGAACGATGAACAAAATACTAAGAACGCTTTTCACTCTTGCTTTTGGCATGCTACTCTTGCCAAGCGCCTACGCCCAACAGGATGTTGAGAACCCAACCATTCTGTATGGACAGCAGCGTCGTCTGCCTATTGGTGGCATCAAGGTGGAAGGAGTTGAAAACTATGAGGATTATCTCCTGATTGGCATTTCAGGACTCTCCATTGGAGAACAAGTGACACTTCCTGGTGATGAAATTACCGCTGCTGTGAAGCGCTATTGGAAGCATGGACTCTTTTCTTCTGTCCGCATCGAAGCCGAAAAGATTCAGAACGACAGTCTCTACTTGAAAATCATTCTCGCTGCGCGACCTCGTGTGTCGGAAATCAACATCAACGGTGTGAGAAAGAGCGAGAAGGAGGACTTGGAAGAGAAAATCGGTATCATGAAGGGTATTCAGATTACTCCTAACATGGTGGACCGTGCCAAGATTGTCATCAAGCGCTATTTCGATGATAAAGGTTTCAAGAATGCCGAGGCTGAAATCGTCCAGCGCGACGACCTGAACAAGAAGGACCAAGTGATTGTTGATGTGAACATCGACAAAAAGGAGAAGGTGAAGGTCAACAAGATTTACATTACGGGTAATGACCACATCAAGACTCGAAAGTTTCATGGTAACTTCTTCTCGGGCGGTTTGTTGAAGAAAACCAACGAAAAGGGTTTCAAGAGTCTGTTCAAGACCCAGAAATTCGTTGACGAGAAATATGCCGAGGACAAAGAGCGCGTCATTGAGAAGTATAACGAGCTCGGTTATCGCGACGCACAGATTGTGGCAGACAGTGTGGTGCCTGCTGGCGAGAACCTCGTGGATGTGTATATCCACATCGATGAAGGACAGCGCTACTATGTTCGCAACATCGACTGGGTGGGAAACACCATCTACAATACGGAAGGATTGAGCCGAGTGCTCCGCATGGAAAAAGGCGATGTCTATAACCAGAAGCACATCAAGAAGCGTTTGGAAGAAGATGACGACGCTGTGAAGAATGCCTACTACAACGAGGGTTATGTCTTCATTCAGGTGGAACCAACTGAAATGAATGTGGATGGCGACTCCATCGACCTCGAAATCCGTATCGTCGAAGGAATTCAGGCAGCCATCAATAAAATCAAGATTTATGGTAACACGCGTGTGTATGAAGAAGTCATCCGCCGTGAGCTGAAACTTAAGCCTGGCGACCTCTTCTCCATGGATGCCTTCAAGATGACCTATCAGGAAATCGGTCAGATGGGACACTTCGACCCTGAGCAAATCGACTTCCAACCAAAGCCAGACCCTAACAACGGAACCGTGGACCTCAACCTCGGACTCGTGCCAAAGGCAAGCGACCAGTTGGAACTCTCCCTCGGTTATGGCTACACAGGTGTGATTCTGAAGGCGGGTATCAAGTTCACCAACTTCTCCATGCGCAACCTCTTTAGCAAGGGAGCGAAGCGCCGTGGTATCTTGCCTCAAGGTGATGCTCAGCAACTTGAAATCAGTGCCTCCACCAATGGTAGCTACTATCAGCAGTACAACATTTCGTTCTACGACCCTTGGTTTGGTCGCAAGCGTCCTAACTCTTTCTCAGTATCTGCTTTCTATTCAAAATATACAGACATCAGTTCGAACTATTACAATAGCAGCTACATGAACAGCTACTACTCCATGCTCTACGGTATGGGTAATTACAATAGTTCCTACTACAACAACTACAGCTCTTACTACGACCCAGACAAGTACCTGCAAGTGTTTGGTGCTTCCATCGGTTGGGGTAAGCGTCTCACATGGCCAGACAACAACTTCAGTTTCTCGGCATCCCTCGGTTTCACTCGCTACAGTCTGAAGGATTGGGAATACTTTCTCATTACCGACGGTAACTGTAACAACATCAACCTCACTCTGCAATTGAACCGCACGTCCATCGACAACCCAATCTTCCCTCGTCGCGGTTCACAGATTTCGCTCAGCGTATCGGCTACACCGCCTTATTCCCTCCTCGATGGAATCAACTATGCTGAACTCAGCAAGCACATCTCTACAGCTGACGCAGAACGCATGGCGAACTTGCAGAAGATTTACCGCTGGATTGAATACCACAAGTGGAAGCTTACATCCAGATTCTTCACTCCACTCTCTGGCAATCCTAAGTGCTTCGTGCTGATGTCTCGTTTCGACATGGGTTTCCTCGGACACTACAATGCCAACAAGAAGTCGCCATTCGAAACCTTCTACGTGGGTGGTGATGGTATGTCGGGCTACTCTTCCAGCTACTATTCAGAAACCATTGGTTTGCGTGGATACGACAACGGAAGTCTCACACCAAACGGCTTCACAGGTTATGCCTACACTCGCATGGGCGTTGAGCTTCGTTACCCACTCTTGCTCCAAGGTTCAACCAATATCTATGCACTTGCTTTCCTCGAAGGAGGTAATGCATGGAGCGACATCAGGAAGTTTAATCCATTCGACATGAAGCGCTCTGCTGGTTTCGGTGTCCGCATCTTCCTCCCAATGGTGGGTATGATGGGTATCGACTGGGCATACGGTTTCGACAAAGTGTTTGGTTCCACTTCGTATGGTGGCAGCCAGTTCCACTTCGTTCTCGGACAGGAGTTCTAATGTCTCTCATTCTCTCAAATTCTCAAATAGGAGTTTCCCCTTTTCTTTAGGGAAAACCACCGAGTTATTTAGGGATTTAACTCATTTATGTGTGAATAATTAAAATTACCTTTGCACCGCTCAAAAAAGACAACAATTAAAACCATTTGATTATGAAGAAGATAATGATGACCATCGCACTCGCTGCAATGACATTCGTTGCTGCCAGCGCACAGAAGTTCGCTCTCGTGGATATGGACTACATCCTCAAGAATGTGCCTGCATACGAACGTGCCAACGAACAGCTCAATCAGGTTTCAAAGAAGTGGGAAGGTGAAATCGAAGCAATCCTTACTGAAGTTGAAACTCAGTACAAGAAATATCAGCAGGAGTCTGTCTTCCTCTCTGATGCACAGAAGACCAAGGCTGAAGAAGCCATCATGGCAAAGGAAAAGCAGGCAAGCGACTTGAAGAAGAAATACTTTGGTAGCGAAGGCGAACTCTTCAAAAAGCGTCAGAGCCTCATGTCGCCTATCCAGGACGAAATCTACAATGCCGTCAAGGACATCTGCGACCAGAAAGGCTATCAGCTTGTGCTCGACCGTGCTTCTGGCGGTAACATCATCTTTGCCTCTCCAAAGATTGATATCAGCGACGAAGTACTCCAGAAACTCGGATACTCCTATTAAAGTAAATCAGGGATTTAAAAGGATTCTTGAAACTTGAAACCTGAAACTTGAAACTATCACGAAGTGCAGTGAAGCCAAAGTTTCCGATATTTCCGTTGTTAGAACTTAAGAACTTAAAAACTCAAAAACTTTAAAAAAACCAATAAAATTAAAAAAACGTAATGAAAAAGACAATTCTCACACTCCTTGTGGCTCTCCCAATGAGTGTATTCGCACAGAAGTTTGCACATTTCAATTCAGCAGAAATCATTCAGGCAATGCCAGAATACACTGCTGCACAGACAGAGCTTCAAGCACAGCAGAAGCAGGTGGAAGACGAAGCTAAGCGTATGGAAGATGAACTCAGAACAAAGTTCGAGGACTATCAGAAGAACGAAGCTACCATGGTTGATGCTGTAAAGACTCGTCGTCAGCAGGAGCTCGAAGACCTTCAGACTCGTTATCAGCAGTATTTGCAGACCAGCCAGCAGGATCTTCAGAAGCTTTCTTCCACTAAGATGCAGACTATCTCTGAGAAGCTTGGCAAGGTTGTGAAAGAAGTTGGTGTAGCAGGTGGATATGTTTACATTATGGACATCACTTCGGGAATCCCTTACATTTCCGAGACTCTCTCCACCGATGTCACTTCTCAAATCAAGACTAAACTCGGTTTGAAGTAATCACATCATAAACAAGACAGAACAAAAAGGGATGAGTTGGTACACACCGACTCATCCCTTTTTTATGAAAAACGCTCTATTTCTTCCGATGGATTCGCTCAGGATGCTTCTCGCAATACTCCTTGATTCTTTCGGCAAACTTGCGGGATTTCTTACTACCCTCATCCACCTCATAACTCATGTTTTCAGGAATCTGCTTGCCATAGTCAAGCACGATAGGCTGCGACTCTCCCGTTCGTTTCACGATTTGCAAAGAATCGTAGAGCGAATTGGAATACACCTCGTATGTCGCCATCTGCAAGGTATCGCCCTGAATCTTCACCGTTTGATAGTAACGGCTGGAAAGACCATATTTATCAAAGCGCTCATCAAACACAATCTTGTAATTCTTCGGTGAACAATGGCTCACGATATAGACAGGTGTCGTTCTGTCCTTCATATTCGAATCTCCAGCACTTGTCATGCGGGCATATTCGTGTTCATGTCCTTGCAGCACCAAATCCACACCATATTCCCTCACCAGTCCATCGAACATCCATCGCTGAACAAGGTTATTGTATTTGCCACCGATGGAATAGAGAGGATGGTGCAGCACCAGGATTTTCCACTTTGCCTTACTGTTCTCCAAGTGCTCCTTCAACCATTGTCGCTGAGTCCACAAATAATTAGGTTCACGGTCACTATCCAAAAGGAAGAATTCCGCATTGGCATAGTTCAAATGATACACCTGATTCTCTCCCACCATCGAATCGAGGAAATAGGAAAACGTCAGCGAGAACCGATGCTCCAGCTTCTTGATGACACCTTTCAGATAATCATGGTTTCCCGTTACAGTCATGATTGGCACCGTTGTACAAATGGAGTCTAAGTCACGAAATGTCTCAGCATAGTAATGATCTGAAGGACGTTCTATCAAGTCACCGCCACAAAGCAGCATCTCCGTTTCGGGATGAGAGCGAAAAGCCATCCTCAGATAATCATTAGCCTTGCCACCAATGGAATCCTGCACATCGCCCACATAGATGAAAGAAAAACCATCGCGGTTCGAAGGATAAGACCTAAAACTCAACCATTTCGAAAACGCTCCATTCGTACTCGTGCGATAAAAGTACCGTTTGCCTGGCTTCAAATCACGCAGTTTCGCATGATAATAGCAAGCCTTTCCACTTCTCGACTCAAACACTTCACCTTCGGCATTGATTCGTAGTGCCTCATTGATGCTGTCTCCCTCTGCCAATTCCAAATAGGCATCCTTGTGCAACACCGTGTCGCACATCCAGCTCACGTTTCGATTTCTCTCGTTGGAATCGCCAAAAGTGAGCAGAATGCGGTCGGGCACCATCGAAGGCACATACGCAGGTTCGTCGGGCATCTTGAACCATGTTTTCCAACGCGAAGCCACCCATATACACAAGGCAAGCATGACGACCACACTCATCCAAATCTTCAATTTTCGCTTCATATCTTTCTTCTTTGTCAGTCTTTTCTTTGAATAATTCGACCGCAAAGGTAAGAAAAACCAATGATTTATGTAGAAAAAAATCCCTCTTTAATTTATTTGCAGTAACTTTGCAGCATGAAACGATTTTCACTTATCAGCAATTTCACAGCATTGCTGTGGAACACCCTTTGGGTTTATGTAGCATACATGCTTTGTCGTCTGGCGTTCGTGTTAGTCAATCTCTCCACCTACCCCGACCTGAGTCTTTCCTATGCCTTTCATCTTTTTGGTGCCGGCATCATTTTCGACACTACCGCCATTCTCTACACCAACGCGTTACTCATGATTTTTTTCCTTTTTCCACTCCATTACAAGGAAACAAAAGGATTCTACACCGTATCGCATTGGCTCTACACCATCATCAACACCTTCTGCATCTGCCTCAACCTCATCGACTGCGTCTATTTCCAATTCACTGGTAAGCGCACCACCCTTTCTGTGCTCAACGAATTCAGCAATGAGGGAGCAGGCAACATGACAAAAATCCTTGCTGAGCAATTTATAGCCAACTGGTATCTGGTTCTCCTTGCCATTATCATCGGCATCGGTTTTTGGAAACTCTACCGCCGACCAACCAACATACCCGTACTCCATAAACCTGCCTATTACATCCTCTACTCGCTCCTTATTATTATAATTACACCTCTCACCATCGCTGGCATACGAGGTGGTTTCTCCTCAGCCACACGCCCCATCACCATCAGCAATGCCAACCAATACGTGAATAAGGCAAGCGAGACAGGCATCGTACTCAACACGCCTTTCGCCATAATCCGCACGTTCAACAAGACTCCGTTTGTCACCCCCAACTATATGGCTCAGGAGGAAGTAGAAAACTACTTCTCTCCTATCCACATCCCTGCTGATTCCGTGCAATTCAAAGCCAAGAACGTGGTAGTTTTCATTCTCGAAAGCTTTGGAAAACAGCACATTGGCTACTACAACAAGACACTAAACGGTGGCACTTACAAAGGTTTCACTCCTTTCCTCGACTCCCTCATCACCCACTGTGCCTTAACCTACCAGTACTCCTATGCCAACGGGCGAAAGAGCATCGAGGGCATGCCTTCCATTCTGTCCAGTCTGCCCAACTACGTGGAACCACTCTTTCTCACGCCTGCCTCACTCAATCGCATGTCGGGTTTGGCACGCGAACTCTCCGAGCACAAAGGCTACTCCTCAGCCTTCTTCCACGGAGCAATCAACGGTTCGATGGGCTTCGAGGCATTTGCCAAAGCCACCGGTTTCCAACGTTACTTTGGAAGAACTGAATACAAACAAGACCCCAACTACCATGGTGACGACGATTTCGATGGCACGTGGGCGATTTACGACGAGGAATTTCTGCAGTTCTATTGCGACCGCATGAACGAAATGCAAGAACCCTTTATGACCGCTGTCTTCACGGCATCGAGCCACACGCCTTACCATTTGCCAGAACGATACAAGGGAAGATTCCCGAAAGGCGTGGAGAGAATACAGGAATGTGTTGCCTACAGCGACAATGCACTGCGTAATTTTTTCAACAAGGCAAAGCATCAGAAGTGGTTCAAGAACACCCTCTTCGTCCTCACAGCTGACCACACGAGCCGCAACTACGACCCATGCTTCACCACCCCATTGGGCATGTCCTGCGTACCAATCATTCTCTTTTCTCCAAGCGATTCCACGCTCCGCGGTTACGACACGGAACGTGTGGTGCAACAAGCCGACATCATGCCAACGGTGCTCAACTACTTGGGTTACGACATCCCATACTTCGCTTTCGGACAAGACATGCTCAACACGCCTGCCGACCAAACCATTGCCATGCATTGGGTACCCGAAGTCGATGGGTATGAATTTGTGAAAGGCAACTACGCCATCGAATTCGATGGGAACCGCGTCACCCATGCCTATCACTATCGCACAGACTCAACTCTCCAGCACAATGTGCTCCGCACCATGCCGCAAGACACGCTCAGCCAGATGGAACGCCAAATGAAAGCCTTCATCCAAAGCTACATGTACCGCATGAACAACAACAAACTCACCGTGGAAGAGTAAAAAAATAGCATTGAATCCGCAAATAAAAATCAGCCATTTTCAAGATTTTTTTTGAAAACGGCTGATTTTTCCGGAGATACACCACTCATTTTTTCTTCTTGGGAACCATCAAAAACAGAGGAGCTGAATGACCGAAACATCTGTCATTCAGCTCCTTTGGTGAAGGACTCAAGCCACAAAACCAATACGCTTCATCTTTGATTTCTCAGCCGTCTTCTGGTTCATCTCCTGCCATGCATTCAGCACATCCTCCTTCAGCACCTGCTGATAGTCCTTTTTCTGCGGCTTGGCAATCGAAGTCACACGAATTGCCATTTGCTTCAGAATACCCACCTCCACAAAGTCGTTCATCCAGCGGGCATTGGCGAACTTCTTATCCTTCGTCTTGAGCATTTCCGCAGTCACATTCCTAATGCATTCCTCTGTCTCTTTCGTCAGCAAATAGCCATCCCGCAACAAGAGGTTCTTGCCAATCAGTGTCAACTCGTCCTCATTGTAATCGGGAAAGTCGAAATGGTGAGGAAAACGACCCTTCAGTCCGTCGTTCTTCGTCATCAAGCGTTCAATGTCGTTCTTATAGCCCGCAAAGATAACCACCATGTCGGGGTCGGGTTCCGACAGCACCGTCAGCAGCACCTCAAGCACACGCTGTCCGAAATCACGGGCATCTTCCTTGTCCGTGAAAAGCGTATAAGCCTCATCCACGAAAAGCACATTTCCTCGCGCACGTTCCAAAACTTCATTCACGTTTTTCTCCGTCTGTCCGATATACTCACCCACCAGCGAACTGCGGTCCACTTTCACCACATCCCCCTTCGAGAGCACTCCCATCGCATGAAACAAGCGACCCATCAGCATTGCCACCGTCGTCTTTCCCGTCCCAGGGTTGCCCGTAAACAGCATGTGGTGGCGGTTCTGCTTCTGCGCAACCAATCCGAGGCGCAAACGCTCCATGTCGAAACGAGTCTGCAAGAAGAAATCGCTCAGATTCCGCTTCAGTTCCTTCAATCCCACCATGTCGTTGAGTCGATTCATACCTATATCAAATTCAGCCTTGTCGTCCCTATCGAAGTACGACAAATCCAAGTCCTCCTCTTCGAGGGTTTTCAGCATATCCTTATCCAGCTTCTTGCCCTCACCCATGCTGAGAAACTTCTGCATCAGTCGGTTTCGTTGCCTTTCGAGGATGTTTCCCCTCACGAATTCATTCAAATAATCATCTTCGAGGGATGCCACACGCTTTTCCTCCCATGCACTTTTCAGTCCCGCAATGAGTTTTGCAGTGAAAGCAGGTGTCAGCACATAGCCCTTCACCTTCAGAATGCCAAACACTTCCGACACAAACTCCGACACATGAGCACCGTCTGCAACCACTCGGTTCTGCTGAGGGAAATGCTTCTCTAACTGTGGGTACATCTTGAAAAACTGCTGAATTTCGCTTTCCTTGCCCACAAGTGCCACTGTCATGTGGTGATACTCAGCGTTCAGCTCAAGCATCCCCTGCAAGTGTTTCACATCATCCGCACGTTTTTCGCTCAACAAAACACGCACATTCTTAATCGTAAAAACCGAGTGAGTTTCCCAATCCCCCATAGTTATGTGCAGACTCTCCTCAAAGTCGTCATCCAACAACATGTCGATTACACTGTCATCCACATTTTTATACACCATGTGAGCCATGTAGCCAGCAACTCTGTTCAACGACTGCATCCCATCGGAATACACCACCAAATTGGTGTTCCATCTCATGGATCCTAACCCACATTTGTCACACATGTCTTTGAACTTCTTCATCATCACATATTGTCTTGCCATTTCCTTCAGTTTCTTTCCGCCCATGAGGTCCATCACCTTTATTCCCGTATCATCATACATGTTCTGATCCATCTGCATATAGCCCAAACTGTTTTCCTTCACCTGTGTCACAGTCCCCATCTTCACTTGTCCCTTTGCATCCACCGAGAACATGCACTCCAGATAAGGTCTCTCGTTATACCTCAACTGAAGAATGTAATCATTGGCAGTGAACAATCCCAAGGCAGGCATTCGCATTTTAAAGCTTGCCCTCTGACTACATTTCGTCACCTTCTTCACCTCCTTGGTAGCAAGTTTGCGCGAACCGAACAGCAAACATGCCCCATAAAGGCATTTCTCCTGCTGTGCCTTCTCAAACCGAAAGACAAACGTCATCTCGTCTGCCCACCAATCCTGTCCTTCCACGACAGGCTGCCCCACCTTCACCTCGATTTTGGGTAAATTCGGGAAAACAACAGGCACTGAGTTCAGTTCCTTTTGATACTTTACTTCCAGATTGCTAATCAACTCTTCTTCATTTTGTCTCACCAAAAAATCCTCAAATAACTTTTCGTACTCATCAATGTTACTTTTGCCCATACTATCATTTGCTATTAAATCGTTAAAGAAAACTGAAAAAATCTTTCATGAGGGGATACGTTCGTAAATAATTCTAATGCGTAGTAGTCCTAACCCACCCATCCTTGCGCACGTGTGGGCTGCTACAATAAAGAGAAATAAATTGTCGGTCTATTCTGATCCCTTTACCACATGCCAATCACAAAAAGCACATAGCCATCAGAGGGTGTCCAACATGGGAAAGATCACAGTAATGCAATATTATGCCTTTAATATTAAAATAGGTGTAGAAAACTAAAAAAAACTTTCAACTTTTTTCATCTTTTTCGTTTTTCCGCGTTTGCAGCCCTTAAAGCTCTTTTCCCATATCATAGCTTCCAGCCCATCGTTCCCAACTTTTTCTCCATCAACTGACCATCGCTCGCCAAGCAACCATTCGATTCATCTCAGTCGCTCCTTCGATTGACTTGCGCCGAGCTCTAAGGTTTCGATTTTTCCCGTTGTGAAAAGTGAATCAGAGATTTAGTAATGACGACAATTGAAGTTGTAACGTTGCTTTGTCAATTGATTTTTTCATAAAAAACATTCATAATCAATTGTTTTTCTGTAAATTTGCGGCGACATGTAGTAAAAATGTATATTTTGTTCTTACCTAAAAATTTACATATTAAGATTTTAATTTTAAACAAAAATGAGAAGTATTCGTTTAGTCTTTGTCTTTTTTCATGTTTTCTGGGTAGGTTGCTCATTAAATGCGCAAAAAATAATGAGCATGGATGAGTATGTAGTTTTGGACTCTGTTCAACCGTCAAAGGAACTACTCCGCCTCATAGATACTAAAGAGTTCCAAGATTATTTTCCCGATTTCAAAAGTAAAAATGACAATTACTGCATCATGTTCCAATTTTCCTTGTCTCCAGATAAGGATGTGTTTCCAGTGAGCATTTACCCAGTATGCTGCCATCGCCCTGAGAAATCAGATAGATATTTTTGTTATCGCGGACGAAACATCTTGCTGAGTGGCAATATTCCCAATGGTTTATGCTCCAAGCGGTCCCAATGCAAATACCGAGTCCGTCCTCCTCACTGTTATGAATGGAATGATTTAGCTGTAGGTGTGTACAATAGTAGGGAAAGGAAATTTGGAAAGATTGTGTATAAAGAGGATGATTTTGTTTATTACGTCGCTGAAACCACGGCGGATTACCCAGGTGGTGCTCACAAAATGTTACAATTCATTCAACAGAAGTTGGCGACAAAAAATATCAAGGGAAAAGTCAATGCCTTGATACAGTTTATTGTAGAGAAAGATGGCTCTTTGACAAACTTTGAAGTTATTCGTAACGAAACAAAAGTAGATGAAAAAATCCTGATTGGAATTGCCAAAGAAATGCCCAAATGGATTCCTGCAAAAATACGGAAAAAGACTGTTCGGTCATATTTCACTATACCGATTATGAGAAAATATGTAGTAAAGAATTAAAATACAGTAGACTATGAAAAATTATTGGTATTTGTTTCTTGTTCCTGTTACAATAGGACTAACGGCATTCCATTGTTGTATTGCTTTTCTCGTTTTGCAGCATTAAGACAAAAAAACTATACGAATACTAAAACCAAGAATGCATTATTTGAACCAACAAATGAAGAACATTTAAAAAAATCACTAAAATATTAACATTATTAATAACATAAATATGAATCGGAAAATGAAACATGGACTTTTCAAGGCACTCATGCTTGTGGGTTTAATTTCTTTTGTTGGTTGCAGCGACAAGGAAGTGGAACTGCCTGTTGGTGACCCTCGCACTCCAGACTTGATTCTCAACAAGGACTCCATCATAATGGATGCTGCAGGTGGAGTGGACACGCTCATAGTGGAGAACTACAACGAGTGGGCAGTGACTGGAGGATATACAATTATAGATGGGGATACAACCGACTATCATTTAGAACCAGCGATGCAAATGCCCTACGATTATAAGCATTATCTTCTGAGA
>JAEEGH010000625.1_pt1 | contig 118728 bp, 84 predicted proteins | sample 9134181 | NCBI WGS metagenome assembly JAEEGH01 (sample SAMN16246544, study PRJNA631951) | gut metagenome | biome: gut microbiome; feature: rumen; material: DP-attached | host: Bos | place: Iran: Karaj | collected 2018-10
TCGCCATCTCCCTGGACCTTCCGAAAAATGATGTGGAAGGCTACATCGGCGATCACGGCTGGAGAAAATAATAGTTGACAGGAGGCATCTTACCGTGTTAAGATGCCTTTTGTGTGAAAGCACGGACACCAAGCAGAAAGCTCTCTTTCTCACCTTACGGCGATTGGGCCAGTAAGTGTCACCGTCCTCTTTCGGATTTGAAATAGCGCAGGATGCGTGTTTTGAGTACGAGGAACCGGAGAATGTGGAGCGGATGCTGCCACATTTTTTTATTTCTTTTTTTCGGAGATCCGGGAGGGTACAACTATTAGCGACTTAATGATCAATGAACAGATTCGCGACAGGGAGGTCAGAGTCATCGGGGAGAACGGTGACCAGCTGGGAATCATGTCCTCCAGAGAGGCACAGGCTCTGGCCGATGAAGCCGGTCTGGACCTGGTGAAGATTGCGCCGCAGGCGACGCCGCCCGTGTGCCGTATCGTGGATTACGGCAAGTTCAAATACGAGCAGCTGCGCAAGGAGAAGGAAGCGCGCAAGAAGCAGCAGCAGACGGAGATCAAGGAGATCCGCCTGTCTCCCAACATTGATACGAACGATCTCAATACAAAGGTCAGTGCGGCCAGAAAGTTCCTGTCCAAAGGGAACAAGGTGAAGATCACCCTTCGCTTCCGTGGGCGTGAGATGGCACACATGAACACGACCAAGCATGTGCTCGACGATTTCGCCGAGGCACTTGCGGACATCGCTGTGGTGGACAAGGCTCCCAAGGTGGAGGGCCGCAGCATGAGCATGTTTTTAACGGCTAAGAAATAAGGCGTTAAAATAGATTCAGATTTTATTACCAGGAGGAAAAACTTATGCCCAAGATGAAGACAAGCAGAGCAGCTGCAAAGCGCTTTAAGGCTACCGGAACCGGCAAGCTGAAGAGAAACAAGGCTTACAAGAGCCATATCCTTGCGAAGAAGAGCACCAAGAGAAAGAGAAATCTGCGTAAGGCAGCCATGACCGACAGCACCAATGTAAAGAACATGAAGAAGATTCTGCCCTACTTATAAGTGGCAGTCATTGGAAATCAAATAAGTAGGAGGAATAGTTAAAATGGCAAGAATTAAAGGTGGCTTGAATGCCAAGAAGAAGCATAACCGCGTGCTGAAGCTCGCCAAGGGCTACAGAGGCGCCAGAAGCAATCAGTACAGAGTAGCAAAGCAGTCCGTCATGAGAGCTCTTACCAGCTCCTATGCAGGCCGCAAGGAGAGAAAGAGACAGTTCCGTCAGCTGTGGATCGCACGTATCAATGCGGCAGCGAGACTGAACGGCCTTTCCTACAGCAAGTTCATGTACGGCCTGAAGCTGGCCGGTGTCGACATGAACCGCAAGATGCTCGCTGAGATGGCTGTAAGCGATGCGGAAGGTTTCACCGCTCTGGCTGACATTGCCAAGAAGCAGCTCGAGACCGCATAAACCGGAATACCCGAAAGAGTGACAGAAAGATCTGTCACTCTTTTTTTATGCGGCGACAGCCCTGCGACGAACGCAGCCGTGTTGCCCTCCGCTCTGATTTGAGACTTGCAAGCGGGCGAAGGGAAGACTATCATAGAAGAGAGGGCCTGCGAAAGCAAATGAGAGCCCTGAGAAGGGGAGAAAAACATGGGTGTATTATCCGGTCTCGAGCCGTCGGCGGTATGGACAGAATTTGAACAGATCTGCAGGATCCCGCACGGCTCCGGCAACTGTAAAGTGATCAGTGATTTTCTGGTGCGCTTTGGCGAGGAGCACGGACTCTTTGTCCGGCAGGATGAGCATCTGAATGTGATTTTCAAAAAGCCCGCGACGCCGGGGTACGAGGATCAGCCGCCGATCATCCTTCAGGGACATATGGATATGGTGGCCGTAGCGACGCCGGAGAGCGGGATCGATATGCGTGTGACCCCTTTGGAGCTGCAGGTGGAGGGCGATGAGATCTGTGCGAACCATACTTCCCTCGGCGGAGATGACGGGATCGCCGTGGCCATGTGCCTGGCGCTGCTGAAGTCGACGGATATTCCCCATCCGCCTCTGGAGGTCATCCTGACCACGGAAGAGGAAGTGGGGATGGACGGAGCGAGAGCGATCGATCTGTCCTGTCTGGAGGGACATCGCCTGCTGAATCTGGATTCCGAGGATGAGGGCGTATTCCTCGCCGGATGTGCCGGGGGTGCGCGTGTGACCTGTCTGCTTCCGCTGGATCATATCGGATCGGACGGGGTGAAGACGCTGCGGGAGAACGGGATCCGTGTGAAGATCCGGATCAGCGGATTGCAGGGCGGCCATTCGGGGAGCGAGATCCATCGCGGACGAGCCAATGCGAATCATCTGCTGGGGAGTCTTCTTTCCCTCATCGCGGACGAATTCCCCACCATGGCCCTGATCGGAGTCGAAGGAGGGCTGGCGGACAATGCGATCCCGCGCGAGGCGACGCTGACGATCGCCATCCTGAAGAAGGACCGGAATGCCTGCCATGGCCTGGTGGAACGGATGGAACGCGATCTGCGGGAGATTTATGCCGTGAAGGATCCGCAGCTTGCACTTCGGATCGTGGAGGAGAGCCCGATGCAGCCGGGACCTCTGTATATCGCGGTCACACCGGGAGATTTCCTGTGCAGCCTTCCGAACGGCGTACAGGCGATGAGCGCCGATGTGGAAGGGTTCGTGGAGACCTCTCTGAATCTCGGCATCCTGAAGATGGCGCAGGTGGAGGGCGCACCCTTCCTGCATGCGGAATTCTCCGTCCGGAGCAGCGTGGAGCCGGCGAAGGACCTTCTGATCGACCAGCTGCGCGCCGTGACGGCGCTGGCGGGCGGCATCACGGGGATCACCGGAGACTATCCGGGGTGGAAGTACCGTGCGGATTCGCCTCTGCGCGACAAGATGGTCCGCGTGTACGAGCAGATGTATGGAAAGACCCCGAAGGTGGAGGCCATTCACGCCGGGGTGGAATGCGGGCTGTTCAGTACCAAGATCGAGGACCTCGACTGCGTTTCGATCGGCCCGGATATGCGGAATATCCATACCACGGAGGAGCATCTGTCCATCTCTTCCTCGAAACGGACCTGGGAATTTGTACTCGGAATCCTTGCGGATCGGGAGTCTTAACAAGGCTGCGGCAGGAGATTGCACTTTTTTCTTGCCTGCCCGGCCGGGTGTATGTTATAATGCCTAAGTACGTTAGCAGATGTAGTACATCGGTAGTACCCCAGCTTCCCAAGCTGGTGAGGCGGGTTCGACTCCCGTCATCTGCTGGACCCCGGAAGTGGCACATGGTTGCTTCCGGGATTTTTTTCACAGTATCGGAAACGGACCGGCGCTGACGGGTCCGGGCAGACAGCTGGGACAGAAGCCTTCGGAAACGGGGCGGATGAACCGACGGATGATTGCATGAATAATCTGATTCAGTTTATAAAAAAACGAAATCTAACCATCGTTCTGATCGCTTTTCTGGTTTTCTTTATCGTGGTCAGTGTCATCTTTTATTCCTTTTTCAGCAGTATGAGAGCCAATGCGATCCGCATCGGAGAGAAGACCGTGGAAGCCTCCGTGGTGGAGCTGAACGGTTTTTTGAGCGAGCAGACGGACATGCTGATGGTGACCGTGCAGTCGGTGAGCTATATGTTCAATCATAACGCGGAGACGCAGGAGATCCTGAGGTACCTTGAGGAGATCGCGGACGGTTATGAGAAGACGCACGATCAGGAATTCAACGGGTTCTACGGAACCATTCGCGGAGAGTTCTTTGAGAGCAGCGGATGGCGGCCGGAGGAGGGCTTTGTGGCGGAGGAACGCCCCTGGTACCAGACGGCGCTTCGCGGAGGCGGCACTCCCACGGTTTCGTCCCCGTATCATGATGTAATGAGCGGGCAGACCATGGTGGCCATCGGATGTCTGCTTCCGGACGGACGCAGCGTGATCTCCACGGATGTCGGTCTGGAGCGGCTGCTGGAGATGACGGAGCGGAAGGACGAGGACGAATACAGTCATTATCTCATTCTGGACAGGAACGGCTATGTGGTGGCGAGCCGCAGCGAGGATCTCATCGGGAAAAATCTGCTCGACGGGCAGGGTTCCGAGCGGATGCAGGAGCTTGCGCGCCGCATCTACGGAAAAGAGAGCGCCACGCTGGAGATGACGCTCTACGGCGGCAAGAATATCGTCTATTCGAAGATGGCGGATGACGGATGGTATGTGGTTCTGACGATGAACGAGAATATCCTGTACAGCGGGATCGTGCGGGATTTTCTGATCTTTTTCCTGGCGTCGCTGGTGCTTCTGGTCATGATCCTGTATATCTGCGATACGGCGAATCAAAAGCGTCTGGCCGCGGAGGCTCTGACGGATCAGCTGACGTCTGCGGCGAGCATCTATCTGGCCATGTACCGGGTGGATCTCAAGACGGATACCTATGAGTCCGTGAAGGGACCCGAATACATCCAGAAGCTGGTCGGTGACCGGGATCTGCATGCCACGGATCTGATCGCCCTGGGAGCGGATGCGCTGGTCAATGAGGTCTACCGGGAGGACTTCCTGCAGTTCATGAATCCCGGAACGCTGGACGAGCGTCTGAAAGTCGCCAAAACGGTCAGCTTCGAATTCCTCGGCAATACCACGGGCTGGTGTCGCTGCCGGTTCATTGCGGTGGACCATGAGGAGGACGGCTCCCTGCATCATGTGCTCTGGGCGCTGGAGAATATTGACAAGGAAAAGAGGGAATCCAACCGTCTCCTGTATCTGTCCGAGACGGATCTGATGACGGGCCTGCGCAATCGCGGATCGGGCGAGAAGAAGATCACGGCTCTGCTGCACGCGAAGCCAAGCGGATGCTTCTTCCTTCTGGATGTGGATAAATTCAAATTCGTCAACGACAATTACGGACATGCGATCGGCGATAAGGTGCTCGTCGCATTGGCGGATGCCATGAAGGCTTCCTTCCGGGAGAGTGATATCCTGGTCCGGATGGGCGGAGATGAGTTCGGCGCATTCGCCGGCAGCGTGGAGGACATGTCCGTCGCGCGGGAGCTGATCAAGCGCTTTTTCCAGCGGGTGGAGCGCATCGATATTCCGGAGCTGGGCGCGCATCAGGTGACGGTCAGTGTCGGCGCGGTGCTGGTGCGGAAGGGAGAGCGCAAGACATTTGACGCGCTTTACCATGAGGCAGACACCGGAACGTATGAGAGCAAGAAGGTCCGGGGCAATGCCTATACCTTCTACAGTCCCTGAGCGTTTGCGGAGGGGAGCGCATGACCGGATCCTGTAAGGACGGCAGACAATGGCAGAAAAACAAAAACGGCGTATCCCAAGGCGGGGTACGCCGTTTTTTTATAGCTCCAGTGTCTCTCCGGGGAGTACTTTTTTCCCTTCCCGGGCCTTGTCCGTGACGATCCATACGGGGATGGCGGAAGGGTTGTAAACTGCGCTGCAGTCCGCACGGAAGACAAGCCTGCGGGCGGCGCTCAGATAGTCGATGATCTCGATCCCTGTCGCATACCAGAGGTCGTCCCGGCCGCTCATCTGCCGGCAGAAGTCCTCGATGACCTGCCAGTTGTCATCCCGGTCGAATTCATAGCTGTGCCCCCAGACGTACATAAGGCGCAGGTACTGGGGCTTTTGGAAATCCAGAAGCTCCTGCCCGTATGCGCCAAGCATCGGGTCATTGTGATGGCAGGTCGGGTTCCATTCCATCGGATCGGTGGGAAGCGCGAAGTCCGGAACCGAATGTACGGTGCGCGCGTAGGCAATGCCCAGGGATGGCAGCAGGTCCTTGATGGCCTGGGAGTAGGATCCGTTGGGATAGGCGTGGCCGCGGACGATGCATCCGAACCGCTGCTCCAGTCCCTTGCGGTCCTCGAGGATCTCCTGCGCGACCAGGGGAAGCGGGCAGCGCTCCAGCGTGGGATGCGTCAGGGAATGGCTGGCGATCTCGTGGCCATGGTAGAGTCCGGCCAGATCCTCGATCGGAAGACGCGGTTCCTTTCCAATCAGGCCGCTGTTCAGATTGAAGGTGGCCTTCATACCGTAGCGGTTAAAGATCTCCACCAGGCGCTTATCCTGTTCCTTGCCGTCATCGTAGCTGAAGGTCAGAGCCTTGTATTTTCCCTCCGGGAAACAGATATAGGTACGCAATTCCTTTCCTCCGAATCGTCCTTAAACATCGGCCAGAAAATTCCATTCATCCACACGGACATAGATGGCCGGAGTCGTGACGCCGTCGCCGGTCAGATGCTTCATGCGGCTGGTCAAGATACCGTAAGGTCCGTGGAACTCGCACTGGTGCACTTCACCGTCCGCGATGCAGTCCTGTGTCATCGTCTCAAAGGGCTCGATCGCTTCGGGCGGAAGCGTGAGGAGATGCTTGTTCAGCGCTTCCGGAGACTCAAAGCCGAGCATTCTCAGCCTGCGGATGAAGGCGGGGCTTGAGTACAGGGTGGTGGAGCTGTTCTTGTCATTTATATCCTCCCGCCGGATGAAGGTGAGTGCTACGGAATTGGACAGCTCCTGAATCGAGGAATCGAGCGGATCCGCGCTGAGCAGGTTGATCTCACCGAGCGCACGGTAGATACTGCGCTCCTCCTCGGATTCAAGTCCCTCCGGATCGAGCGCAGCCTTCTCATAGATCTGCTTTGGTTCGTGGGGCTTGTCGAAGAAATATCCCTGGATGATATCGCAGCCGATATCGCGCAGGAATTCATACTGCTCTCTGGTCTCCACGCCTTCGGTGACGGTACGGATGTGAAGGCGCTTGGCCATATCGACGATGGAGGCCAGGATCGTTCGGGAATTCCGGTTGGAGGAGAACTCCCGCATGAACTGCATATCGATCTTCAGGGTATCAAAATGATAATCCTTCAGGTTGTTCAGCGAAGAGTAATCGCTGCCGAAGTCATCCATCCAGATCTCGTAGCCCGCATCCCGGAATCTGCTGAGATTGTCCGTGAAGAAGGAGGCATCTCCGGCCATCATGCTCTCTGTCACCTCGATGTGGATCCGGTCCGAAGGCATGTCATACTTTTTACGGATGCGCTCGAGCTCCTCGAACATATCCCGCATCTGGAAATCCAGCTTGGAGAGGTTGATGGAGAAGGGCAGCTCGCGGATGCCCCTGCTGCCGACCTCGCGGATGATCCGGCAGGCCTGCTCCGCCATGAACAGATCCAGCTGGTCGACCAGGCGGGCATTCTCCAGAATGGGCACAAATTCGGAGGGCGGGATAAAGCCGTACTCCGGATCGATCCAGCGCGCAAGCACCTCGACGCCACAGGTCCGGGCGGAGATGGAACGCTTGAGATCCTGGAAGTAGGGCTGCAGATAGCCCTTTTCCATCGCTTCCGTAAAATGCTCGAGGATGTAGCGCTTCCGCTCCATCTGGGCATTGAGCTCGGCGTCGTAATGACGGATGATGCGGTCCGGCTGGCCCTTGATGCTCTGGCAGGCCGCGCGGGCATGGTCAAAGATCAGACCGATGTCCACCTCGGAAGACATCGGACACAGACCGCATTTGAGCTCGATGCGGATGTCCTGCTGATAGGCGTGGACGGATTCGTGGAGATGGACCAGAGTCTCCTCCAGGGTGGCGGAGTCGCTGATCAGGACGAACTGGTCATCGTGGAAACGGGAGATGACGGTCTGCGGGAAGGCGTCCTTGATGGACAGTGCGATCTGGCGCAGCAGTTCATCGCCGCTCTGGTAGCCGTATTTGCGGTTGTAGCCCTTGAAATTCTCGATATCGATGTAGATGAGCTGCGCTCCGGGGCGGAAGGCATTCCGGGTCTGAAGCTCGGAAGCGTACTCGCGGAAGGAGTGCATGTTCATCAGGCCGGTCAGGACATCCATGCCGGCTGCGGAGGCCAGACGGTTGCGCAGGAGGATGTTCTCATCGGAGGCATGCTTGGCGTTGAATTCCTTGCCGGCGATGTAATTCTTGCCATTGTGGCGCGCGCGGTGGAGCATCTGCTCCGCCTCGCTGATCATATCCATCAGCTCCTGCTGGCTGTGCGGAGTGCCGATGACATATCCGCACGAACTCGTGACGCGTAAGTTGCCGACCTGCAGATGCGCTCTGGCTTCCTCGTTGGTCCAGGCCTTGAGGACGGTATTGACCTCATCCTTCATCGAGAGCGGATAGAGAATGATGAACTCGTCCCCGCCGAAGTGGAAGGCATTCTTCTGACCGAAGCAGTGGCGCACCAGTTCGGCGAAATCCACCAGAAGCTTATCGCCCGCCTGGTGGCCGCAATTGTCATTGAACTGCTTGAAATCGTCGATATCCAGGGTCATGGCCATGATCTGGCCGCCGATGAAATCGTCGATCGAAAGACGCATCGCCGCGCGGTTGCGCAGGCCCGTCAGGTCGTTGTAGAGGGACAGGTCCTTGAAGTAATTGTTGCGGACCGCATCGATCCGGAAATTGATATAGCGGCTGGAACCGACCAGGAACAGAAGGAAAAAGAGAAGGCTGATCAGAAGCCAGGAGCGGGTGTCCGCCTGGTATACCGACAGGGTCGGCGTGAGGAAGGCGGCAAAGCCGACGATCAGTCCGCTGGCCAGCACAATGCGGTTGACCACGACGAAGCTGACGCAGAAGATGGCCGCCAGGATGCCGGCCAGCACCTTTTGCCACAGCTCCAGGGAAGAGGCGGCAATACCCCACTCACAGAACATGATGGCCATGTCCATGAACAGAGTGGCTGTGCTCGGGAACAGGGAGTCATGCTTCTTCTGGCGGAACCACCGGAAGGAGACATAGAGCATATAGACGGAGGCGGCCAGAAGGACCAGAAGACACAGATTCTTACTCAGCATCCGGGTACGGTCCGTACGCACCAGCAAAAGGGAAAAAACGGAAATCAGCACTCCGAGAACCCCCGCGAAGGTCCCGTAGTGCATGTTGAAATCGTTGATCGCATATATGGTTTCAGCGCTCTCGCCTCTGAGCTTGATCCGGTTGAGAAACGCCAGGATGTATTTTTTCATAAGCCCATTGTACCCCACAATATAGTTAAATTCATTTTACAACTTTCCGGCCACTCTGTCACGCCAAAAAGGTCGCCGACAATTGATGGTTTTCGATGTGTTTTTTTGCTTTTTATGGTACAATTAAAGCACTATGGATTTTTGTGCGCATCTCTTCGCGGAGGCGCATCGGAAGGAAGGTAACCTTGAAAAAAATAAGCGTGATGATCCCCTGCTTCAATGAGGAGGAGAACGTGGGTCCCATCAGTCAGGCGGTCCTTGAGATCCTCGAGAAGCAGCTGCCGCAATATGACTATGAAATATTGTTTATCGACAACGATTCGACCGATCGGACCAGGGAGCTTTTGCGCGGGATCTGTCGGGAAAATCCGAAGATCCGGGCGATATTCAACGCCAAGAATTTCGGACAGTTCAATTCGCCCTACTACGGACTGTGCCAGACGAGCGGCGACTGCGCGATCAGTCTGGCGGCGGATTTCCAGGAGCCGGTGGAGATGATCCCGCCCATGGTGGCGGAGTGGGAAAAAGGGGCCAAGATCGTCAGCTGCATCAAGACCTCCAGCCGGGAGAACAAGCTGATGCGCTTCCTTCGCACCCGGTACTATCACATGATCCGCAAGATGTCGGATGTGGAGATCATCGAGCATTTTACGGGGTTTGGACTCTACGACCGGAGCTTTCTGAATGTGCTGAAAGATCTGGACGATCCGACGCCCTTCCTGCGCGGGATCGTCGCGGAGCTCGGATACGACCGCGTGGATCTGCCCTATGAGCAGCAGAAGCGCAAGGCGGGTCGCACCCACAACAATTTCTACACCCTGTACGATGCGGCCATGCTGAGCTTTACCTCCTACACGAAGGTGGGGCTGCGGCTGGCGACCTTCTTCGGATTTTTCGTGGGCGGCGTGAGCATGGTGGTCGCCCTGGTATACCTGATCCTGAAGCTGATCTACTGGGACCGCTTTGTGGCAGGTACCGCACCGATCTTACTGTCGGTGCTGATCTTCGGATCGCTCCAGCTTTTCTTCACCGGGTTTATGGGAGAATACGTGCTGAGCATCAATAAACGCGTGATGCATCGGCCGCTGGTAATCGAGGAGGAGAGGATTAATTTCGGAAATGAGCAGCAGGAAGCAAAAGGGGAAAAAGACGCGGAAGAATCCGCAGACACAACCGCAGACACAGCCGCAGGCACAGGTGCAGACACAGGTGCAGACACAGCCGAAGACGCAGAAAACCCGGACTGAGGCGAAGTCCGCCAAAAGCCCCTGGGTTTGGGAAAAGGATCTGCCGGCGATGCTGGTGCTGGGGGTCCTTCTTTTCGTGACCGTTTATATCGCGCTGGGGATGGCACCGGACCGGATGGCTGCCCCCTATTTTTATGCCGGGGTGGACGATTACAGTGAATATGCCGGCGTGAAGGACAATTTTTACCACGACTGGGACGAGCGGGTCGGCGCGCTGAATACGGAGTCGATGATCGGGAGCGCGGCGACGCAGCTGCAGGATACGGAGCGTGTGCTGACCGCCTTCTGCTATCTGGTGACGCGGCATGTGGCGAAGGCGATGAATCTTCGCCTGCTTCTGTGCTTTGCGCTGACGGGGATGTCCGCCTATGCGGTGCTGCGGGTGATGGGACTTCGCAGATTCTACGCCTTTTCCGGGGGACTGCTCTACGGGCTTGCTCCGTACCTTTTCTTCCGGCACATCGAGCATATCTGCCTGACGGCGGCTTATTTTGTGCCGGTCGGGATCCTGCTTTGCTGGTGGGCCTACGACGATGACGGAAAATATCTGAAGCCGGGCCGGCAGATGCTCCGGGATCCGCGGACCTGGGTGACCCTGGGCGGCGCCTTTCTCATCGCCAATAACGGCGTGGGATACTATCCCTTTTTCACCTGCTTTTTCCTCGCGGTGGTCATGCTGCTCGGGATCCTGCGCGAGGCGGCGATCGCGGGCGATAAGGGGCGGCGGATCCGGCGCAGGATCGGTGTCGGTCTCGCACAGATCGGGAGCATCCTCCTTTTCATGGTGCTGGCGCTGGTGCCGTACCTGAGGCAGCTTTCCGCGACCGGCGGGGAGATGCTGACGGAGCGCTCTTACGCGGATCTGGAGATATACGGTCTGAAGATCAGCCAGTTCCTGATGCCCATCTCGAGTCACGGCATCGCGCTCCTGGGGGAGATCATCAAGGATTACAATACGAACATGCCGGCCGTCAATGAGAATTCCGGTGCGTATCTGGGGATCGCGGGGATCCTGGGGCTGATCCTGTCCGTCCTGTATCTGTTGAAGCCGATCACAGCCGAGCGCGGGCGGGAAAAGTTCCGCTTCTGCGGTTCACTGATCTTTGTCGGAGTCCTCTTTTTCACCATCGGCGGCGGGATCAGCTTTCTTTTCTTTGTCCTGAAGCTGTATTACCTGCGCGGGTTCAACCGCATTTCCATCTTCCTTCTCTTCCTGTGCATCCTGGCACTGATGTCCTTTCTGCAGGATCGGCAGGATCTGCTGCATGCGAAGGGAAAGCTGCGCAGGGAGCGGATCTTCTGCGGCGTTGCAGCGCTTCTGGTGCTGGTTTCCGCGGCGGAACAGATCCCGACGGTGGGAGCTCCGGTGTCGTTGGCGGCGAACCGCATCAATTATGATTCCGATGCCTCCTTTGTCCGCTCGATCGAGAGCCGTCTGGAGGAGGGGGCGCATGTGTTCATGCTGCCGTACTGTGATTTTCCGGAGTCGGGACCCATACACAACATGAATGCCTACCACATGCTCACCGGATACATCCATTCGGAGCATCTGTGCTGGAGCTTCGGCGAGCTGAAGGGCTCGGAGGAGGCGCTCTGGTGCGCGGAGACGACGGCGCTTCTGGATGATGCGCTGCTGGGGCCTTACGCGCAGAGCAATATCCGGGAGGCCACCGGATCTTCCGGAACCGGGACGCCGAAGGAAGCGGGGAATGCGGGCAGCCGGAGCGTCTCCGGCGAGGAAGAGGACGCGGAACTGACGGTCGCGGGCGGCAGGCTCGTGGTCGCCGGTACGGAAGGATCCGGCTGGAAATCGGAGCAGGACGAGGGCTCTGTCGCAGTGAGGCAGTTCCTCAAGGCCGTGGAGGAAGCGGGCTTTACCGGACTCTATATCGATTCGCGCGCCTACTCGGAGCGGGAGCTTCGCTACCTGCTGCGGGCCCTGAACCGGGAGCTTGGAAGCGCGACGCTGATCAGCGCGAACCGGTATCTGTATTTTTACGATCTGCGCTGATGAAAGGCCGGAGCGCCGGTAAGAGGATGACATGGAGAAAATTTTGACCGTGGCGGTTCCGTCCTACAATGCGGCGGAATACCTGAAAAAGAATATCCCCGCGCTGGTGGGGCTGCCCGATGCGAAGGCGCTGGACGTCATCCTCGTGGATGACGGATCTACGGATGATACCGGGGCGGTGGCGGATGACTTCGCCAGGCGGTACCCGGAGACGGTGCGCGTGATCCACAAGGAGAACGGAGGGCACGGATCCGGTGTGAACGCGGGGCTGGACGCGGCGCTCGGGGAATATTACTGCGTGCTCGATGCGGATGACAGCATCCGGCCGGAGAACTTCACGGAGCTTCTGTATGCGCTCTCCTCGGTATCCGGAAGAGGGAAGGGAGCGCCTGACCTGGTGCTGTGCGATTTTGATTTTACGGATGAGGAAGGGAAGGCCTTCCGGCATGTGGCGCTGGAACGGCTCCCGAAGGGGAAGGTCTTTTCCTTCGAAGAGATGGCCGGACAGATCCACTCCGGGCCGGACCGCTGGGTCTGGATCCACAATGCGTTCTACCGCACGGAGGTGCTGCGCGGCATGGGCTTTCGCTGTCACGAGCACCACTATTACGTGGATATGGAATACATCCTGTATCCGCTGCGAAAGGTCCGTCTGGCAGCATATTTTCCGCTGACGGCGCGTAACTACCTCGTGGGGCGGCAGGGCCAGAGCGTCTCGGTGGAGAGCCGGGTCAGGCACTTTGACCAGTATCTGGATGTGGTGCGCTTTTTGACGGAGGAGTACCGTGAGAAGTGGAGCGGGGAGCCGGAGCAGATCCGTGCGTATTACTGCAGGCGCACGGCGGAATACATCACCGGGGTCTATTCGACGTTCTTCGCCTTCCCGGACCGGAAGAAAGCGCGCGCGCAGGCGCTGGCCTTTGACCGGGAGCTGAAAAAAGAGAGCCCGGAGATCTATCGTGCGAACGAGAACGCGGCGGTGCGGCTTCTTCGGCTGTCGCATTTTGCGATCTTTGGTATGGGGGCATGGGTGTATGGCCGGTATGGCGGAAGGCACTAAGCATTCCATTCGGTACAATTTCATCATGAACACGCTGATCCAGGGATCCTCGTGGCTGGTTCCGTTTCTGGTCCGGCCCTTCGTGTCCCGGACGCTGCTGAAGCCGGGGATGGGGCGCGTTCAGTTCTCGATCGGGATTCTGTATTATTTTGTCCTGTTCGCGACGCTCGGGATCCCGACCTACGGGATCCGGGAATGCGCGCAGGCCCGGAAGGATCCGCAGCGGCTGCAGCGCTCGGTGCGGGAGATCCTGTGCATCAACCTGGTGACGGGGCTGATCGCGTATGTGCTGTATTTTGCCTATGTCTTTTCGCCCCTCGGCGCGGAGTACCGGACGCTCCTTCTGGTGATCAGTCCGGCCATTGCGCTGAATGTGATCAATGTCGACTGGCTGTACAAGGGGCTGGAGGACTTTCGGACGATCGCCGTACGCAACGTGATCGTCAAGGCCGTGTCCGCCGCTCTGATCCTGCTGCTTGTGCGAAACGCATCGCACGAGCCGGTCTTTGCCTTTCTGAGCATCGTCTCCTCCTACGGCGTCGGGCTCTGGAACTTCGCGGGCGCGTGGGGCTTGTTAAAGCGCATGGGCGGCGCAGGGGAAAAAAGCGGAGAGACGCTGCGGCTTCATCCGGCCGGGCATCTTCGCGCGATCCTGGTCTTCCTCGGAATGAGCGCGGCGACTGCCGTGTATACGCAGCTGGATATCGTGATGCTGGGGATCCTGACGGAGGACGGGACCGTGGGGATCTACGATGCGGCCGCGGGAGTGAAGGTCCTGCTGGTGGCTGCGGTATCCGCTCTGGGCGCGGTCCTTCTTCCGCGGGTGAGCGCACTCCTGCAGGAAGGCCGGAAGGAAGAATTCTACCGGATCAGCCGGAAAGCGCTGTTTCTGGTGGTGGGATTCGGAGTATGCCTGATGCTGGCGGTGATCCTTTGCAGAAAGCCGATCATCCTGCTGGTGTCCGGACCGGATTTTGCAGGGGCGGATGCGGTTCTGGGGATTTTGGCACTGACGGTGCCGCTGATCGGATATACGAATATTACGGGCATGCAGATGCTGGTGCCGCTCGGACGCGAGCGCACCGTGCTGGCCTCGGAGATCGCCGGGGCCGTGTGTGATTTTGTCCTGAATCTGCTGCTGATCCCGCGCTACGGAGCGGCAGGTGCCGCGGTGGCCACGGTGATCGCGGAGGCGGTGGTGGCGCTGGTGCAGACCATCGGATGCCGCAGGGAATTAAGGGCGGCGCTTTTCTGATGTGTCCGGTTTGCCGGAGCCTGCTCCGGACCCATCGGGATCCCCGGAGGAGCGCACCCAGTCACGGATCAGATGATAGAGCTCGCGCAGCAGCGCAAATACGGCAAACATCAGGATAAAGCCTCCGATGCCGGCCACGATATCGGCAAATTCCATGATGCCGGTGCCGGTGGCACCCTGTCCGATCTCGATGGCGAAGGTGAGTCCGAGGATCAGCGTGAAGGTGTAGAGCCAGGCGATCACGAGGACATGTCCCTTTTTGGCCAGGTAACGGAAGAGCGGATAGAAGACGAAGATCCCGAGCATGCCGAGGATTCCGATGACCAGGAAATGCAGCTGTTTATCGGAAAAATTGTACTCATAGGAGTCGTTGATCCCGAGGAGCTTTGTGTGGATCCGCGCGATGTATGCGACGATCTTGTATAATAAGTTTTTCATGGGGGTATTATAGTGCCTGCCTCAGGCGCCGTCAAATCAGGCGTCCGGAGGAGAATGGCACGGATACGGGACACTGCGGATGGAAAAAGAAATGCGAAAGGACAACCGAATAGCGGCGATTGCGGCGCTCCTTCTCACAGTGGCGGCCTTCGCGGTGATCCGGGTGCGGTTCGGCTTTGTGCTCGAGGCCAATGATGATGCCACCCTCCGCTCCATTCTGTCGGGGCAGATGACGGGGCGTCCGGAGGCGCACACGATCTATATGGGCTACGCGCTGTCTTTGATCCTGAGCAGTCTGTACCGGTGGAAGGGGGATGTGGACTGGTTCAGCGCCTTCCTGATCCTCCTGCAGTTCGCCTCGGTGTATGAACTGCTCCGGACCGGCATACGGACGGGGCTTCGGGCCGGGAAAGGAAAGCTTCTCCATGCGGCGCTGGGAGCATTGCCGGGCGTGCTGATCCTGGTATCGGCTTTTCCGCATTTTACGGTCCTGCAGTATACGTTCGCAGCGGGTATGGCCGCGAGCGCGGCGGCGGTGCTGATGTATGCGAGTGAGAGCGGCGGCGACCGGACGGCAGGGGCCTTTTTGTGGGCGCTGGCCTATAGTCTCCGCAAGAATATGGGACTGATGCTGCTTCCCTTTGTACTGCTCGGGGCGGCCCTGCAGTGGGTCGGGACCTTCCGCGCTTCCGGCTGGCATCTTTTCCGGGAGGAGAGCACGGACGGGCAGATCCGCAGATCTCTGACTCCGGCCTTTCTGTGCTGCCTGGAAAAATGGGGATTTCTCTTCCTGCTTCTGGCCTTTTTGTCCACCGCGCACCGGATCGGGTACGGCTCGGAGGACTGGGAGAAGGCAATGGAAGCCTGTGATCTTCGGACGCAGCTGTACGATTATTCCGCGATCGTTCCCTACGAGCAGGCGGAGGAGGACTACCGTGCCATCGGTCTGGACGCGGCGGAGGTGGGACTCTTCGAAAGCTACGACAGCGCCCTGCTGGGCGGAGCGCAGGATGCGGATCCCTATGCGGTCTATACGGACCGGATTCGTAAAATGCAGGCGGTGTCGGACGGGAGGACGCAGACGCAGGCACCTTTCTCCGATCGCCTGAAGGAGGCCCTCCGGCTGTATCTCTACGAGCTGCGCAATATTCAGATCCCGGAGGATTATCAGTACCCGGGATCCTTCGCGCCCTACAATGTCCTGGCCCTCTGCCTGTATGTGGTTTTGATCTTCCTGTTTGTGACGAGACCGTCGTTTTTTATTCCGGCACAGATCGTTACGCTCTTTTGCGGAAGGACGCTGATCTGGCTGTATCTGTACCTGGGGAACCGCATGCCGGTGCGTGTGACGCTCCCCCTTTGGATCTGTGAGATCTCGCTGCTCGGCGCCTTTGTGCTCGCAGCGCTGTCGGAGCGAATCCGCATGCAGGAGAAAGCGGAAGACGGAAGGCGGTATCTGAAAAACGCTCTGCCGGTGGTGGTTTCGGCCCTGCTTCTGGTCTTTGTATGCGGATTTGCCGTGCCCCAGGGGCGTGTGCTGGATGCGGAGCTGGAGCATCGGATGGTGACACGCCGGGCCTATTCCGGTCTTATGGAAGAGATCCGGAAATCTCCGGAGGAGCTTTTTTATCTGGACGTATACAGTATGGTGCCCTATACGGAGCTTAGCTTTGGGGAAGAACTTCCGCAGAACACGCTCCTGATCGGGGGATGGACGGTTCCGTCCCCGCTGCCGGAGGAAAAGATGGAATCCTTCGGACTGGAGACGGGCGTTTACGGGGCGCTTCTGGAGGGAGGCCTTCTGGTGGCGCGGGAGCGCGATCTGCCCGCAATCGAAGCGTATTACGCCTTCTGCGGGGATGAGATATCTTTTGCGCAGCAGGCAGACTCAAGGCTAGATGTGAAGATCTACCGGTGCTCGCGCCGGTGACGGGAGAGACTTAGAGATGAAAAAGAAACCGGAATGGATGAAAGACAAGAAAATCCTCCGCGCGCTGGCCGTGCCGGGAGCGCTGCTGCTGGTGCTGATCCTGGCGAATATGCTTTTCCTGGAGCACTGGATGGAGTCGGATTTTGCCGCAGAGATGATCTTCTCAAAGCTTCTCTCGGAGACAGGGCATTATATCGCCAGTCCGGACTGGTACTATTCGACGGAATTCCGGATCTTCTACACGCAGCTGGTGATGGTGCCGCTCTTTAAGATCTTCCGCAGCTGGACCGTGATCCGCATGCTGACGAATTTCGTTTTCTATGCGCTGATGCTCTGGTCCTACGCCTTTCTGGTGCGGCCGCTGAAGGTGCCCGCTACGCGCAAAATACTGGCTTCCTCGCTGCTGCTGGTCCCCTTCTCGGAGACGATGGCGCAGCATGTGCACTTCGGCAATACCTACATCGCACATATGATCCTGATGTTCTGGGTGACGGGACTCGTGCTGCGGCTGGCGGACCCTTCGCAGGGGGCGAAGGCGGAGAGCTACGGGGCGGCGGACGGAACCGGGAAAGCAGCAGACAGGGCGGATCTGTGGCAGATCTGGTACCTGACCGCGCTGACGGTATTGTCCCTGATCTGCGGGGCGTCGGGCGTCCGGTATTTTCTCTCGGTCTACGGACCCTTAGTGCTCGCCGGGGGGATCCTGATGCTGCAGGGGAGGAACTTTCGCGTGTTGCTGCAAAGCCGCGCGGGAGACGAAAAGACGCTCCGGCAGCGCCTGTCCGCCGTGGGAGCGGCGCTAAAGTCCCCGGAGGGCGCCATTTTCCGGTGCAGCCTGGGCGCTACGCTGATCGCCTTCCTCGGCTATGTGTTCAATGTGACCTACATCCGCAGTCATTACAGCTTTACGACCTATGAGAATCTGAATTTCATACAGGTCATCAACGGAGAGCTCCTGCTGCATCTGCAGAATGCGTTCGGATCGCTTCTGGAGCTCCTCGGGTATATCCCGCAGAAGGAGGTGCTGGGGCTGCGCGGCCTGATCACGGTGCTGTCCTTCGCGTTACTGGGCATCGGAGTCTTTGTCACATGGCAGCTTTCGCACAGATGCCGGAGCGGGTTTGACACATCGGCCGGGGCACAAACGGAGCAGGGGCCGGATCCGACGGAGCGGTTTTTTGTGTATTTTTTCCGTGCAGCCTTCTGGCTGATGACCTTTTTCCTGGTCTTTACCTACACGACGATCACGCCCAGATATTACCTGCTGGTGCTGGCGCTGTTCGTGCCCCTGGTGCTGATCTATGACCGGCATGAGGACCGGTGGCTGCAGCGCAGTCTGGTGCTCGGGGGCCTGTGCCTGATCCTGCTTCTTACGGAGGGGAAGATCCTCTATTCCATGGCCGGCGCGGACAAAAATGCGGGACGCGCGCAGGCGGCAGCCTTCCTGGAGGAGAAGGGATACACCTTCGGATACTCCACCTACGAGCATGCCAATATGCTCCAGGAGCTTTCGGACGGCGCGGTAGAGGCGGCCGGCATTATTCTGGAAGACGGCGGCATGCGGTATTTCCGCTGGTCCTCCGCGGAAAAGTATTATGAGCCCGGGTATGCAAAGGGACCCGTCTTCCTGCTCCTGAGTGAGGCGGAGAGTGAAAAATACGCGGATTATGACCTCCTGCAGCAGGGCGGGGAGATCTACCGGGAAGGCGGCTATGTGATCTACGGCTACCCGGATGCGTCCCCTTTTGCGCAGGAGTAGCACCGGACGGCAAGGATAAGCGAAAAGAGGTTTCCTTTCATGGAAAAGAAGAGCATGGTGCGATTCGGACATTTTATCGGGGCTGCGGTTCTGATGCTTTCGGCTCTGATCATGGGACTGCTCCTGAAGTTTAATCTTCGGTTCATCACCGAGATCATAAGCGGGGACGATCATATCCGGATCGAACTGTCAACGATCCGCAAAAATGCATTGCTTTGCCTGGTTTTTGCGGCGCTGATGATTTTTGTCCGGGTGGCAGCGGACCGGCGGAGCGATGCCCGCGGGGCGTCTGCGGAGGTGCCGCTTCGGACGCGGAATAGGATCCTTGCGGTGTGCGCAGCGGTGCTGGGCGTGCTGTCGATCGGATGGGTCCTGCTGCTTCGGGGACCGGTGACTCCGGATGACACCGGAACCTGCTATTCCCTGGCACTCAGTGTCTATCACGAGGGGCTGGAGCAGTATATGATGCCCGGCGGATATCTGGAACGCTATCCCCATCAGTACGGGGTGGTGTCGATGGATCTTCTCTCTTTTGCTCTGGGGGGAGAAGGCAATGTGCTGTTTTTCCGCATCTTCAATGTCCTTATGCTCGTATGCGCGTATGCGGCGGGGGCGGGCCTGGTGCGGATCCTGGAGCGCCGGTATGCCGAGGCGCACGGGCAGCGCGCGAGCTATTTTGCGGAGCCGCTCTGGCTGATCCTGGGGCTTTTGAACCTGCCGTCCGTCTGGTACGTGAACTATCTTTACGGGGAGATCGCTTCCCTGGCCGCCATGCTGATCACGAGCTGGGCGCTGGCAAAGTATGCGCAGGACGGCCGCCTTCGCTACCTGATCCCTGCGGCCGTGTCGGTGGCCCTGGGGGTACTGCTTCGGAAAAACACGATCATTTTCCTTCTGGCGGCGTCGATCGCTCTGGTGCTGCACGCCCTTCTAAAGAAGCAGTGGAAGTCCCTTCTGGTGATCGCCGTGCTCTGGCTCTGCGCGACCCTGCCGCTGAAAGGACTTCAGATCCTCTATTCCCAGAAGACCGGGGTGCCGATCTCGGAGGGAATCCCCATGGAACTGTTTATCGTCATGGGAGTGTCGGATGAGTACCGCGGGCCGGGCTGGTACACGGACTACACGGTGGCGGTCTACAATCAGAACGGGTATGACCCGCAGGTCTCGCGAGAAATCGCACGGGAAAACCTGCGCGAGAAGGCGGAGATCTTCCGGGCGGATCCGGCGCTTGCGAAGGATTTTTACATGCGCAAGACCATCTCGCAGTGGACGGATCCCACCTATGAAGGCCTGTTTTACTGCATGTATTATGATCCCGGTCTGGATCCGCGCATCGCGCATTTTCTGACCGAGCTGGCAGGGGGCGCCTATACCTACCGGGTGCAAAAGGGGCTGGAAGGCTACCAGCTGGTGGTTTATGCGGGGATCTTCCTGTGCGCGCTCCTCTCGCTTGCGGACACCCTGCGCAGATGGATCCGGGGCAGCGGAGAGACGGAGGTGCTCCTTCTGATCCCGTGGATCACCCTGATCGGCGGGTTTCTCTTCACGCTCCTGTGGGAGGCGAAGAGCCGCTATACGATCGAATATGTGTATCTGATGATGCCCATGGCCTGCATGGGATACTTAATGCTGGGGAGTCTGGTATCCCGCATCCTGCGCGGAAAGCGCGTGCGGGGAGGAGCCGGAAGCACGGAAGAGCCCCCTTCCGGAGATGGGAAGTAAATGGATAAGAAACCGAGAGAAAAGAACTATACCTTATGCGCGGTCCTGCTGATCCTGGCGGTGCTGGCAGCGGATATCGCCGCAGTGAGCACGAGGGAAGGGTATCACATGGATGAGATCCTGTCCTACCAGCTCGCCAATTCGGAATTTACGCCGTGGATCACACCGGTGCAGCCCGAGGGACGCCTGGAAAAATTCTACCGCGAGATGATCCGCGGAAACGGACCGGCCGATACCCTGTCCCGTCTGTTCGCGCAGGCGAAGGATGTCCTGACCCGCCGCGGGGCATCCGTTGCGGCGCAGTACAAGGCGGATCTCTACGAAGAACCGCAGTGGATGAGCGCGGATGATTTTACGGACTATGTGACCTACGATTCGGAGGATTCGGTGCCGGTTCTGTCGCCGTATTACAATTCCACGACGGACAATCACCCGCCGGTCTATTTTATCCTGATGAATCTCATCAGTATCTTCGTCGGGGAGCATCTCTCCCCCTGGCCGGGAACGATCCTGAACCTGATCTTCCTGCTGCTGAGCCTTCTGATGATCCTGCGGCTCTTCGCCCGGGTGTATGAGCGCCCGGGGCTCGGGATCGCGGCGGGTGCCATGTACGGTCTGTCCCTCGCGGGCTTCCATTCGGTGATGCTGATCCGCATGTACATGATGGTGGCCTTCTGGTGTCTGACGGTGCTGACCCTCTGCCTGGAGAAGCTGAAAAAAGCGGAGGATGCGGACAGTCCGTTCCGCTACGGCAATAAGGCCCTGATCTGGGCGACGACCTTCGGATTTCTGACGCAATATTTTTTCTGCTTTTTCATGTTCTTCCTCGCCCTCTGGGTGCTGGCGCGGCTCCTTTTGATGAAGCGCGGGAAGGATGCGCTGTATTTTCTGCGGAGTCTGGGCTTTTCCGCGCTGGCGGGACTGGTGCTCTATCCCTTTGCCTTCCATGATCTGCTGCACACGGACCGCGGCGTCGAGGCGCTGGGAGCCCTGTCCGGCGGATGGTCCGGCCTGCTTCGGAATGCCGGAACCTTCGGACGGATCCTGATTCGCGAGACGCTGGGCGGATGGTGGGGGATCGGACTCGTCGGTGTCCTGGTCCTTCTGCTGATCACGCTGAAGGCGCAGGAGCACGCGTGGAGCGAGATCCTGCTGCCGGTTTACCTCCTCGGCGGATATTTTCTGGTGGTCAGTCTGGTGGCACCCTATCAGGTGGACCGCTATCTGATGCCGGCGATGCCGATGGTGGCGATCTTTTTCGTCCTGCTGTGCGATGCGATCGTGCGCAGATTCGGGGAGATCCTGCCCGCCGGATCCGCGCGGCGGGCGCACTGGCCGTTGATCCTGCTCCTCGGGGTGATCCTGGTGCTGCCGCCCGTGATCACGAATTTCTTTACGATGGAATACAGCTTCGTCGGATATGAGGCGCAGCGGCAGATCTCCGAGGAATATGCGGACCGGGACTGCCTGTGCGTGCATCCGGGGTACGGCTTCTACCGCAATGTGCCCGAGATGATGAATTACCGGCATTCTCTGATCCTGAAGGAGGAGGAGCTGACGAGCCGCGCGTACGATGAGCGGATCGTGCAGAACACAGAGCTGATCCTGATCTGCGGCAACGGTGTGGACCGGCAGGCGATGCTGGAGTTCATGAGCAGCTGGTACGGGTATGCGGATCATCAGACCCTGCTGGAGAACGGGGTCTACGGCGATACTGTATTCCTGTTACAAAAAGTGATAGAATGATTTGATTGCGAATGGAGAAGGAGAGACAATTCCATGGAACAGGAAAAGGATAAAATGCCCGCCATCTGCGGGGGAAAGCCGGTCCGTGAAGGAAAGCAGACGCTTTATTACGGAAGGCAATGCATCGAGGAAGACGATATTGCGGCGGTGGTCCGGACCCTTCGTTCTCCGGCCCTTACCTGCGGTCCCGAGATCGAAGCCCTGGAGGATCACCTGAAGGATGTGACCGGGGCAAATTATGCCATCTGCTGCTCCAACGGTACGGCGGCGCTGCACCTGGCCTGCATGGCGATCGGCATCGGCCCCGGGGATGAGGTGATCGTATCGCCCATCACCTTCGCGGCATCGGCCAACTGTGTGCTGTACTGCGGCGGAACTCCGGTATTTGCGGACATTCGCGAGGATACCTACAATATTGACGTAGAGTCAATCAAAAGCAGGATCACCCCGCGCACGAAGGCCGTGGTGGCGGTGGATTTTACCGGACAGGCAGTGGAGCTCGATGAGATCCTCGCCCTGTGCCGGGAGCACGGACTGTACCTCATCGAGGACGGCGCGCATTCCATCGGCACGAAGTACAAGGGCCGCCCGGTGGGTTCGATCGCGGATATCACGACCTTCAGCTTCCATCCGGTGAAGACGGTCACGGCGGGAGAGGGCGGTGCCTGCACTACGAACGACCCCGAGCTGGGGCAGCGTCTTTCGCTCCTTCGGGCCCACGGGATCACGCGTGATATGACGGTGATGAAGCATCCGACGGACGATCCCTGGTACAATGAGCAGGTGATGCTCGGGTACAATTATCGCATGACGGATTTCCAGGCTTCGCTCCTGATCAGCCAGCTGAAGAAGCTCCGGCGCTTCTCCGACGCGCGGAAGGCCATCCGGGCAAAATATGACGCGGCCTTTGAAGAGATCCCGCAGCTGATCCTGCAAAAGACGATCCCGGAATCCGATACCACGCAGCACCTTTATATCCTGCGCCTGGATCCGGAGAAGGTGCGCTGCACGCGCAGGGAATTTTTCGATGCGCTCTGTGCGGAGGGGATCCACCCGCAGGTGCATTACCTGCCGGTGTACCTCCATTCGTATTATGAGTCGCTGGGACATAAGAAGGGCGAATGCCCGGTGGCCGAGAAGGTCTACGAGAATATCCTGAGCATTCCGTTCTATCCGGCGCTCACGGAAGAGGATACGGACGATGTCATCCGGGCGGTCCGGAAAGTGGCGCAGTTCTATGCAAAGTAAGCACCCGGCGCGCATTGGGAATTACATAGGAGCGGCGCTGATGCTGTTGTCCGCTGCAGTGAGCGGCTTCCTGCTGTACGTGAGCCTTCGCTATCTGGTGACGAACCGGTTTGACAGCGAGGCGGTGACGCTGGAGGAACGCTATTTTTGGGGGAATCTTCTGATCTGCGCAGGGGCACTGGCCCTGGCGGCGGCGGCGCGGGGCATCGCGCGTAAGCAGCGCCGCGGCGGGAAGGAGCCTTCGGGCGTATCCCCCGCCGTGCGAAATGCGGTGCTTGCGGTCTGCTGCGTGCTGCTGGGTACGGTCTGTGTTCTCTGGATCCGCCTCCTTCAGATGCCCCTTCTTTCGGATGACAGCGGGATCTGCTATTCGGCAGCGCTGGCGGTCCGGGATGGCGATTATGCAGCCTTCCTGTATCCGGGCGGGTATCTGAGCCTGTATCCGCAGCAGTTCGGGATGATCGCCATGAACCTCCTGTCCTTCGCCATCGGCGGGGAGGGCGCTTACGTTCCGTTCCGGTATCTGAACGCGGCGATGCTCACGGGCGCCTATGCGGCGGGAGCGCTTCTGGTGCGCCGGCTCGAAGCGCGCTATGCGGACAGGCGGGGAAGCTACCGGACCTGGTTTGCGGAGCCGCTCTGGCTGCTCCTGGGGCTTCTTAATCTGCCGGCGATCTGGTATGTGAATTATCTCTACGGAGAGATCGCCTCCTTAAGCGCCATGCTGATCGCCACCTGGGCGCTTGCGGAATATGCGCAGTCACGCCATATGCGCTGGTTGCTTCCGGCGGCTCTGGCGGTGTGCGTGGGGGTGCTTCTTCGGAAAAATACGATCATTTTTGTGATCGCGGCCGGGATTGCGCTCCTTCTGCATGCACTCTTGAAAAAGCAGTGGAAGAGTCTTGTGATCGCTGCGGTCCTGGCGGTCTGCTCCTTCCTTCCCTTAAGCCTCTTGCAGGCGTATGCCGCCCGGGATACCGGGGTGGAGGTCTCGGACGGGATCCCGCCGCAGCTGTTTATCGCTATGGGACGGATGGACGACTGGATCGGTCCCGGCTGGTACAATGACTACAATGCGGCCGTCTATCGGAGCATGGACGGCGATGCGGAGATGGCGGCGCTGGTCGGAAGCGAGAAGATCCGCGAACAGTCTGCAGGTTTCCGCGCGGATCCGGCCTATGCCCGGGACTTTTATCTGCGCAAGGTGGCCAGCCAGTGGGCGGAGCCGTCCTACGACGGATTCTATTGCTGCCTGCACTGCGATTCTGCTGCGGATCCGGACTTCATCGGATGGATCAACGAGGTCGTGGGCGGTTCTAAGACGGAGCGGACCTGGCGCCTGCTGGATCTGTACCAGGCACTTATCTATCTCGGGATCTTTCTGGGGAGCCTTTTTGCGCTGGGGGATTGTATCGGTAAGGTCCGGCGGCGCGAAGGAGAGACGGATTTTCTCCTGCTGATCCCCTGGATCACGCTGATCGGCGGGTTCCTCTTCAGCATCCTGTGGGAGGCGAAGAGCCGTTATATCATCGAATATGTGACCCTGCTCATCCCCGTGGCCTGCATGGGCTATCTGCAGGCGGGCGAGTGGGTGACGGGCTTGCTGACGCGACGCGCAGGCAACCGGAAAGAGACCTGCGAATAAAGAAAACAGGAAGAATATATGAGCCGAACGGTTAAGGAATTTTTCACGAAAACGCCAAATTCAAAATTTATGAAGATCCCGGTGGTGCGGATCATCGCGCTGATCCTGATCGATACCATCACCTGCCTGGTCTGCTCCTTTCTGCCGCTCTATCTGCGCTATGATTTCCGCTTCTCGGACATCGAGCCCAGATTCCTGCAGGTCTACACAGCCAGTCTGATCCCTTTTCTGCTGATCACGCTGGCCTGCCTGGCCGTCGGCGGTCTGTACAATTCGGTCTGGCGCTATGCGAGCGCGAATGAGCTGGTGAAGATCATCGTGTTTACCTCCCTCGCGGCGGTCCTGATCTTCATCGAGACCCGTCTTACGCATCATTATCTGCCGCGCAGCTATTATCCGCTTTACTGGGTATTCATGTCGATCGCTACCTGCGTGGTGCGCTTCGGGTACCGGATCCTGCGCCTCATCAATGAAAAGCGCAAGGATCTCTTCTCCCACAGCGACATCTCCAATGTGATGGTGATCGGCGCAGGCGCGGCCGGCAACATGATCCTCCGGGAGATCGAGAGCAGCCGGTATCTTGCCCTGACGGCGAAATGCATCATCGATGACAACCCCGGCTGTCATGGCAAGAAGATGCGCGGTGTCCCCATCGTCGGAGACCGCAATGACATCCCCGAAGCGGTGAAAAAATACAAGATCGACGAGATCATCTTTGCCATCCCCTCCGCGAGCGTGCAGACGCGCAAGGAGATCCTCGAGATCGCGAAGGAGACCGGATGTAAGCTGCGTACCCTGCCCGGCATGTACCAGCTGATCAAGGGCGATGTCTCCGTGGCAAAATTAAAGGATGTGGACATCGAGGATCTGCTGGGCCGGGAGCCGGTGCAGATCAACAACGAGGATGTCCTGCAGATGGTGCAGGGCAAGACGGTGCTGGTCACCGGAGGCGGCGGTTCCATCGGAAGCGAGCTGTGCCGTCAGATCGCGGCGCATGAGCCTGCGCAGCTGATCATCTTTGACATCTATGAGAACAATGCCTACGACATTCAGCAGGAGCTGATCCGCAGGTACCCGCATCTGAACCTCGAGGTGCTGATCGGATCCGTGCGAAATACCGCCCGGGTGAATGCGCTCTTTGAGACCTATCATCCGGACATCGTCTATCACGCGGCGGCGCACAAGCATGTACCGCTCATGGAATTCAGCCCCAACGAGGCCGTGAAGAACAATGTCCTCGGAACGCTCAAATGCGCACAGGCGGCCGATAAATACGGTACGGACCGGTTCGTGCTCATCTCCACGGACAAGGCGGTGAACCCGACCAATGTCATGGGAGCGTCCAAGCGCATCTGCGAGATGATCATTCAGATGATGAATGTGCACTCGAAGACGAATTACGTGGCGGTGCGCTTCGGCAATGTGCTCGGCAGCAACGGGAGCGTGATCCCGCTCTTCAAGCAGCAGATCGCGGAGGGCGGACCCGTGACCGTGACCGATCCGGAGGTCATCCGTTATTTCATGTCGATCCCCGAGGCGGTCAGCCTGGTGCTGCAGGCCGGCGCCTATGCGAAGGGCGGTGAGATCTTTGTCCTCGACATGGGCAAGCCCATGAAGATCGTGGACCTGGCGGAAAATCTGATCAAGCTCTCCGGATACAAGGTCGGGGAGGACATTAAGATCGAATTCATCGGGATGCGTCCCGGCGAGAAGATGTATGAGGAGCTGCTTCTGGACGCGGAAGGTCTGAAGCAGACGGAAAATGAACTGATCTACATCGGGGAACCGATCCCCTTCGATGAGGAGCAGTTCCGCTCGCAGCTCGCAAAGCTGGAAGCGGCGGCCGAGGAGGAGAAGGAGGATATCCGTCCTCTGATCCGCGACATTGTACCGACCTATCACTGGGAGAAGGAAGAGGAAAAGGCATGAGCACGATAGCGATCATTACCGCGCGCGGAGGCAGTAAGCGGATCCCGCGCAAGAATATCAAGGACTTCTGCGGCAAGCCGATCCTGGCTTACTCCATCGACGCGGCTCTGAAAAGCGGTGTCTTTGACGAAGTGATGGTCTCCACGGACGACGAGGAGATCGCGCAGATCGCAAGGCAGTACGGGGCGAAGGTCCCTTTTTTCCGGAGTGCGGAGATGGCGGGCGATTTCGCAACGACGCCGGAGGTGTGTCTGGAGGTGCTGGACGAATACGAGAAGCGCGGGCAGACCTTTGACATCGGCTGCGTGCTGTACCCGACGGCTCCCTTCACGACCGCGCAGCGGCTGCGCGATGCCGTGCGGGATCTCGAGGAGAGCGACGCGGACTCCCTGATCCCGGTCGTACAGTTTTCCTATCCCGTCCAGCGCTCCCTGATCCTGCAGGAGGGAAGGCTCGTTTTTGAGCAGCCGGAGTATCTGGACAGCCGCTCCCAGGATCTGGTGCCGCACTATCACGATGCGGGTTCCTTTATCATCTTCCGCACGCAGTCCCTGCGGGCCAATCACAGGCTGATGGTCGGGAATATCCTGCCCATGGTGTTAAATGACCTGGAGGTGCAGGACATCGATAATGAGACCGACTGGAAGCTGGCGGAGCTCAAGTACCGCCTGCTGCACGATCGTCTGGATGTATCGCTCCGGCGGATCCGGGAGGACGATCTCGAACAGATCATGAACTGGCGGATGCAGCCGGAGATCACCCGGTATATGAATACGGACCCGAAACTGACGCTGGAGGGCCAGGTCAGATGGCTGGAGGAGATCCGCCGCAATCCGGACCTGCGCTACTGGGTCATCGAGGTCAAGGGCCAGCCGGCCGGCGTCATCAATCTGAAGGGGCTGTCGGATCCCTCCGGCGAGATCGGCTGGGCGTATTATATCGGTGAGAAGAAGTTGAGCAGCATGGAGCTGGCGATCACGCTGGAGATCAGCATGTACGACTATGTGTTCCGTGGGCTCGGGAAGAAGGCGGTCATCAGCGATGTCTTTTCCCTGAACCGCGGCGTCATCACCCTGCATAAGATCTGCGGCTGTGAGGTCGCGGAAGAGAAGAAAAATGCGGTGGAAAAAGAGGGCGTCTTCTACGATGTCACCTACCTTCGCATGACCGCGGAGCGCTGGGAGATGCTAAATGCGCTGGCTGACCGGCAGACGACGGGAGCTTCTTCGGAGGCCGCGCCTCTCCCGGATGCGGAGACACCGGATGTCAGCTTCTTAAGAGAGCTCGGACGGATTTCCTTCCCCGAGCGCTAAATTCGGATAAGAGAATGAGAGAAAAGGTATGAATAAGGAAATACGGATCGGCAATCACAGGATCGCGGAGGATGCCCCCGCCTATATCATCGCGGAGCTCTCCGGCAATCACAACATGGACTATGACCGCGCGGTGCGCATCATCGAGGCGGCCGCGGCCGCGGGAGCGGATGCGATCAAGGTGCAGACCTACACCGCGGATACGATCACGCTCGACTGCGACGATCCCTGCTTTCAGATCACGCAGGGAACGCTCTGGGACGGAACGACGCTTCACAAGCTCTATGAGAAGGCCTACACGCCCTGGGAGTGGCAGCCGCGTCTTCAGAAGGTCGCGCAGGATCTGGGCCTGGACTTTTTCTCTTCGCCCTTTGATTTTACGAGTGTGGACTTCCTGGAGGAGCTGGATGTCCCCTGCTACAAGATCGCTTCCTTTGAGATCACGGATATCCCGCTGATCCGCAAGTGCGCGCTTCTGGGGAAGCCCCTGATCATCTCCACCGGGATCGCCAAGCCGGAGGATATCGAGCTGGCGCTTGCCACCTGCCGGGAGGCCGGCAATGAGGATGTGATCCTCTTGAAATGCTGCTCCGCCTATCCCACGCCCTACGAGGATATCCATCTGCGGACGATGGTCGATATGGCGCAGCGCTACGATGTCCTGACGGGACTCTCGGACCATACCATGGGACATGCCGTGGCCGGTGCGAGCGTTGCGATGGGCGCTCGCGTGGTGGAAAAGCATCTGACCCTGCGCCGCGCGGACGGCGGAGTGGACAGCGCGTTTTCGATGGAGCCGGAGGAATTCGGGCAGATGATCCGAGACATCCGCATCATCGAGAAGGCCCTGGGACGGGTGACCTACGAGCTGGGCGAAAAGCAGACCCGGGAAAGAGAGCACGCAAGGTCCCTCTTCGTCGCGCAGGACATGAAGGCGGGAGACGTATTTACCCCGGAGAATCTGCGCTCCGTGCGCCCGGGCTGTGGCCTGCATACCAGGTATTACGAGGAGCTTCTGGGCCGGAAGATCACGCGGGACGCGAAGCTCGGTACGCCCATGAGCTGGGATCTGGTAGAGGGCGGGAAGCCATCGGTCTGACCGGAACGGGTACGCGGTCGGACGTAAATGCTTTAAACGTTAACGTTACATACAGCTTTTGTGTTTACTTCAAAGGAAAGGCGTTGCAATGCCCCTTCAGGATGCTCTCGCGTCGGGAAGCTATTATTTTTCCATAGCTGCCATGATCTTCATGGTGCTGTTTCTGATCCTGACCTATGTCAATAATGAATTCCATACCAAGACCCGCAAGCTGATGCTGCATACGGCGATCCTTTCCCTGACCGGCTGTCTGGCGGAGCTGCTGGCCGTGAGCATGGGACAGAATCCCGAGGTTCCGATTTTTCTGAAAAAGATCCTGTATTCTCTGAATCTGTCCACCATGATGCTCTGTTCGGTGTCCTTTACCCGTTATACCTACAGCTATATTCTGCCGGAGGTGGCCGGGCCGAAGGGGCGCGCCTACAGCATCCTCAGCCGGAGCCTTCTGGTGGTGTTCCATATCCTGCTGCTGATCAATTTCTTCTATCCTTTTGTATTTGACTGCTCGCAGACGTCGATCGTGCCAAAGCCGCTTCTGGAGCTGATGGCGTACGGTGTGCCGCTCCTGTATCTGGCCCTGGGCCTGATCGGGATCTTCCGCTTCCGGAAAAAGCTGAGCCGAAGAGAGTTCTATGCGCTCCTGATGGCGCATGCCATCGTGGTCCTGGGCTCGGTTTTGCAGGGGCTGACCGCGGACCGGATCCTCTTTGTCTGCTTCTCGATCGCCATCGGTCTGTATATCGTGAACTTTTTCCTCGAAGCACCGGACTATCACCGTCTGATCGAGACCAACAAAAAGCTCGCGGATGCCGAACAGCGCGCAAATGCGGCCAACGAGGCGAAATCCGCCTTTCTTTCCGCCATGTCCCATGAGATCCGGACGCCGATGAATGCCGTCATCGGACTCAATGAGATGACCCGGATGGTGCTCGCGGATGAGAAGCTTGCCTCCGGGGACAAGATCCGGCAGGCTTCCGATTATGCGGACAGTATCCACAGCGCGGGGGAATCCCTTCTGTATGTAATCAATGACATCCTGGATATGAGCAAGATCGAGTCCGGTAAGATGGACATCGTAAACGAACCCTATCACGTGAGGGAACTGCTCGCCGAGATGACCGATACGTTCTACTACCAGGCGGACAATAAAGGACTTCGTTTTTCCTTGCAGGCAGATGAGCAGCTTCCGGGATATGTGGGGGGTGACAGGCTTCGTGTCCGCCAGGTGATCACCAATATCGTGAATAACGCGATCAAATATACGGCGGAAGGCTCCGTCGAGGTCCGCGTGGACGGGCAGGTGACGGGCGATACCGTCCGCTATGACATCTCCGTGTCGGATACCGGCATCGGGATCCGGGAAGAGAATCTGCCCCATCTTTTTGACACCTTTGAGCGCTTTGATGAGCAGCGGAACCATTACATCGAGGGGACCGGTCTGGGGCTGAGCATCGTCAAAAAGCTTCTGCTTCTGATGAACGGAAGCGTGGAGGTGCAGAGCACCTACGGGAAGGGATCGACCTTCACCGTGCATCTGCCGCAGAAGATCTGCTCGGAGGAGACGATCGGCTCGTATCGCAAGCGCCCGGACACGGCGGCGAAGGAGAAGGAGTTCTCCGCGCAGGGACGCAGGGTTCTGGTGGTGGACGACAACGGGATGAATCTGCAGGTGACGAAGAATTTCCTGCAGCGGATGAAGGCGGAGGTGACGCTGGCCCATTCCGGGGCCGAGGCGCTGCAGATGCTCTCGGAGGAGGCGTATGATCTGGTGCTCATGGATCACATGATGCCGGAGATGGGCGGAGATGAAGCGCTGCGCATCCTTCGGGGAGATCCGGAGCGGTACGCGCGCAATCAGCACACGCCGGTGGTGGCGCTCACGGCGAATGCCAAGACGGGCCTGCGCGAAAAATACATCGAAGAGTACGGGTTTGATGATTATATGTCCAAGCCCTTCCACTATGAAGAGCTGCAGGAGATGTTAAAACGCCATCTGCCGGACCGGGCCGTTAAGTAGAGGCAGACGGGGCAAAGCGCCCGGTCGCGGAGGAGAGAAGAATGGGTACTATGACCGGCCGCCTAGGGGGCGGAAAAGCGATGGAACTGAAGAAAATCGGAATCATAGTGACGGATCTGCCGGAGAAATTCGGACTTCCGAGACAGAGCAGCCTCGCAGAGCATCTGCGGGGCTTTCTCTGTTTTGAACCGGAATACCGCGATGCGCGCGCCCTGGAGGGGATCGACGGGTTTGATTACCTGTGGCTGGTCTGGGGCTTCGATGTGCCGTCCTCCGATACCTTTCGCGCGATGGTGCGGCCGCCGCGGCTCGGAGGAAACGAGTACCGCGGCGTATTTGCCACCCGCTCGCCCTTCCGGCCGAATCCCCTCGGTCTAAGCTGTGTGAAGCTCGAGCAGGTGCTGCTCCCGGGGCAGGAAGGCTATGCGGAAGCGCTCGGGGAGGTGCGGAGCGGACTGCGGATGCTCGCGGAGCGCGGAGCAGATATAGTCGCAGAAGGCTGCCACGCAGAAGACTGGGCGGGCGGCCCGATCCTGCGCGTCAGTGGGATCGATATGCGCAGCGGGACCGCTATCTATGATATCAAGCCCTACCTGCCTTACGTAGAGGCGCATCCGCAGGCGCGGGGCGGATTCGCGCAGGAGGCGGCCGGCAGAGCGCTGGAGGTGGATTTTCCGGAGGAGCTCCTGGAACGGGTTCCGGAAGAAACGCGCAAGGGACTGACCGAGCTCTTGCGCCAGGATCCCCGCCCCGCCTACCAGGAGGATCCGGAGCGCGTATATGGCCTGAGTTACGGAGCGCAGAATATCTCCTTTCGCGTGACGGGCGGTGTGCTGACCGTCACGGAGGTGAAGCCTGCGGCGGATGCGTAGGATGTGAAGGGTGCGCAGGGTGTGCGGGATGTGTCATTTTCCACAATTCCGAAACCGTTTTCTTGGTAAATTTTTCGCTTGCCTCGCAGGGGTGCGCGTGCTAGGATGAGGTTGTGCAAACGATTGCGCAGAATTGTGCAAACTGTTGCAACATCAGAAAACATGGGAAAACCAATGAGTATGGATCATCAGACGCACACCGCAGGCGGTGATGAAAAAGAAATATTGACCATCCATGACGTGGCCAGGGAGCTGGGCGTATCGGCCAGCACGGTGTCCAGAGCCATCTCCGGCAAGGGGAGGATCGGCGAGGAGACCAGGCAGCGGGTGCTTCAGTTCATCCAGGACAGCTCCTTTCACCCGAACGCTGCGGCGCGCAGCCTTGCGCAGTCCCGTACGTTCAATCTCGCCATTATCATGCCGGAGGTCAAAGATCTCGTGGACATGCCCTTTTTCCACACCTGCATGCACGGGGCCGAGGAGGTGGCGCAGTCCAATGACTACGATCTGCTCGTTGTGACCACGGATGGAACGAACCTGCGACCGCTCGAGCGCATGGTCGGGAACCGCAAGGTGGACGGCATGATCCTCACCAGGACCTATGCCAATGATGTCTTCGTGGAGTATTTGAAGCAGAGCGGCGTACCCTTTGTCACCGTCGGGCGCTGCTACGATCCGAAGGTGCTTCAGGTGGATCATGACAATTCCGGGGCGTGCAAGGAGCTGGTCATGCTCCTGATCTCCAAGGGAATGGAGAAGGTGGCCTACCTGGGCGGCGGAATGGACCAGATGGTCAACATCGACCGCTTCGACGGGTACCGGCAGGCGTACGCGGCTTACCGCATGGAGACGGAGAAAAAATGGATCCGCACGGACCTGACCACGAAGAGTCAGATCGCGAAAGCGGTGGACGACCTTCTGAAGGTCGGCGTGGACTGCATGCTCTGCCAGGATGATTACATCTGCGACGCGGTGGTGCACGAGCTGGCCGATAAAGGCGTGAGCATCCCGAAGGATATGCGGGTGGCCTCCTGTCACTACAGCCGGCTGCTGGACAATTTCCCCGTGACGATCACTTCCCTCAAATTCGACATCATGGACATTGGGCGCAAGGCCGCACAGGTGCTGATCGATCAGCTCGCGGGCAAGAATCCGAGCACGCTGACCATGCTTGACTATGAGATCAGCCTGAAGGAGAGCACGAAGTAATCACAGCGCTCCCTGTGCAATGGGATTGCGCACAAAAAAAGAAAGTCGGTTTGTATATTTTAACCAAGAAAACCGTTTTCCGTTCGTCAAAAATAACAAATTGACAACAAAAAGGGAAAGCGATACACTAGGTTCAGACAATCGGTTGCGCAGATGATTGCGCAGGTGCGAACCCGATGTTTGCACACCGGAGGATCCGGACCGGAGCAAAACCAGGTTATCACGGTCGGTTTGCCAGGCCGACCGAATAACATATACATGAAAACGGTACATATGGAAGCATATGTGCCCAGACGCAAACGGAGGAATATATTATGAAGAAAAAGATTTTGGCTGTTCTTCTCGCAACCGCTATGGTTGGCACCATGGCAGGCTGCGGATCCGAAGGCGGTGAGACTCCTGCTCCTGTGGAGACGCCCGCTGCTACTGAGACCCCTGCTGCAACCGAGACCCCTGCAGCGACCGAGACTCCTGCTGCAACCGAGACCGCTGATTTCGGTTCCGGTGAGATCAAGGTTTGGGTAGCTGAGAACGTTGTGGACTTTACCAAGGAGCAGATCGCTAACTTCTCTGCCGCACATCCCGAGTATTCCGGATATACCTATGTAGTAGAAGCAGTCGGCGAGGGCGATGCAGCCGGCAACATGATCACCGACGTTACCGCAGGTGCTGATATCTTCGGTTTCGCACAGGATCAGCTGACCAGACTGGTGACCGCAGGTGCTCTGGAAGAGGTGAATCCCGATTACGTTTCGACCGTTGAGGCCGAGAACGCAGCCGGTGTTGTCGCAGCCGGTAAGGTTGGCGATACCCTGTATGCTTATCCCATGACCGCTGACAACGGCTACTTCCTGTATTATGACAAGAGCGTTATCTCCGATCCCTCCACTCTGGAAGGCATCGTTGCGGATTGCGAAGCTGCAGGCAAGAGCATCTACGTGGATCTGACCGGCTGGTATCAGGTAGCATTCTTCTTCGGAACCGGATGCACCCTGACCTATGACACCGATGATTCCGGTGCTTTCACCAAGTGCAATGTGGATTATGCTTCCGATAAGGGCCTTGTCGCGCTGAAGGAGATGATCGAGCTGGCTTCCTCTACCGCATTCCAGCCCGGTTCTTCCGCAAGCAATGCGGTCAACTATGCAGCAATCATCGACGGAACCTGGGATGCAGGCACCGTTCAGGAGGTCCTTGGCGACAACTATGCATGCGCGAAGCTTCCTACCTTCACCGGTTCCGATGGCAACACCTATCAGATGAGCGGCTTCAACGGCTGCAAGCTCCTCGGCATCAAGCCCCAGGAGGATGCGAACAAGCTTCAGGTCTGCGACGATCTGGCTCTGTACCTGACCAGCGAAGAAGTTCAGCTTGCAAGATTCGAAGCAGTTCAGTGGGGTCCTTCGAACCTGAACGCACAGGCTTCCGAGGCCGTACAGGCAAATGCGGCACTGGCAGCTCTGTCCGAGCAGTTTGCATTCACCATTCCTCAGGGCAACTATCCCGGAGATTACTGGTCCAGAGCCGAGTCCCTGGCAGGTGATGTACAGGATTCCTTCAAGAGCGCTTCCGATGATGATCTGAAGGCAGCTCTGGAAGCTTATCAGGCAGATCTTCAGTCTTACGCAAAATAAGTTCGAAGTGACGCCGGAAGGCGGATGGAACGCACAAAACAACAAACGGGATCTTCCGGCGGGGAAAGCCCCGCCGGAAGAATTCTTGCTATCATGAGCCTGTTTTGAGAGATTTCAAGGTTAGATTTTCCATAAGGAATTGCACTTAAGAAGAAAGCAGGGAGGGAGCCGGCATGGCAAACGAAAGCCGCAGTCAGACGAAGAAAAACCCGGTCGCCGGATTTTTTGGGGCTCTGGGGAAGGATCTGAAAGAGATCGGACTGACTTTTAAAGAAGGAGACTGGAAGACACGTGTTTCTTTTGTAATTTTCGGCTTTGGCTCCATTTTCCGCGGGCTGTGGCTGCGCGGAGCGGGGCTGCTCGCCGTGGAAGCATTTCTGATCTGGTTCGAGTGCAATTTCGGATTTGAATATCTGAGCAAGATCAGCACGCTGGGAACGGTTGCGACGACGAAAAAGGGCCGCACCACTGTCTACGGAGACAACAGCTTTCTGATCCTGCTGTTCGGTCTGCTCGCACTTTTTGCAGTCGTAGCATTTATCTTTGTCTGGCGTCTGAACCTGAAGGTGAGCCGCAGAGAGCAGCTTACGCTGAAGGCGGGCAAGAAACTGCCCCGCAACCGGGACGACTGGAAGTCCCTGTTTGACGGACATTTTGACAAGACCATCATGGCACTGCCCGTGACCGGCGTGTTCGTGTTCACGGTGCTGCCGATTGTATTCATGATCTGCGTCGCGTTTACCAATTATGACGCGAATCATCAGCCGCCTTCGAATCTGTTCACCTGGGTCGGTCTGGAGAACTTCAAAAACCTGTTCTCCTTCGGAACGGCCGGTTTCGGCGGCACCTTTATGACCGTGCTTCTCTGGACCCTGCTCTGGGCACTGTTTGCAACCTTTATCGACTATTTCCTCGGTATCGCGGTTGCGATCCTGATCAATAAGAAGGGCATCCGGTTCAAGAAGCTCTGGAGAACGATCCTGGTCATGACCATCGCGGTTCCCCAGTTCGTCTCCCTTCTGTATGTTTCCAAGCTTTTCGCAAGCGACGGCCTGATCAACGGGTATCTTCTGAAGTGGGGCTGGATCGATACGGCGATTCCCTTCTGGACGAATCCCACGCTTGCGAAGATTACCATCATCGTGGTCAATATCTGGATCGGCATCCCTTACCTGATGCTGATCGCCACCGGCTTACTTATGAATATTCCGGAAGATCTGTATGAGAGCGCGCGTATCGACGGCGCTTCCCCCTGGCAGATGTTCCGTCACATTACCATGCCGTACATGCTGTTCGTCACCGGACCTTTCCTGCTGACCCAGTACACCGGCAATCTGAACAACTTCAATGTCATTTTCCTGCTGACGCAGGGCGCTCCGAAGACCGGCAATCTGGTAGGAGGCGCCGGGCGTACGGACCTTCTGATCACCTGGCTGTACAAGATGACCATCAACGATACGAACTACCGTATGGCAGCCGTCATCGGTATCATGGTATTCATCGTCACCGCGGCAATCAGCCTGGTTGTTTACCAGATGCTGCCGTCTGTTAAGGATGAGGAGGGCTTCCAATAATGGCGAGACAAACATCGATGAAAAAAAAGAAAGCCATCGGAAATATCTTTTCCTATGCGCTTCTGATTCTGATCAGTCTCATCTGGCTGTTCCCGTTCTTCGGGCTGCTGATGCAGAGCTTCCGTTCCTATGATCCGGCGGTGGAATACGGCGGCATGGTGGATTACATCATCCCGCACACCTTCTCCCTGGACAATTACCGGTTCCTTTTCGACGGGGGCACGAACTACCTGAGATGGTATCTGAACACCTTCATCATCGCGCTGTTCGTATCCATCTTCAATACCATCATCGTGCTGTGCGTATCCTACGCACTGTCCCGCATGCGTTTCAAGGGCCGGACCTTCCTGATGCGCTTCTGGCTGATCCTGGGCATGTTCCCCGGATTCCTGACGATGATCTGTCTATACTTCCTGCTCAAGCAGGTGGGCCTCACCCAGGCGGGTGCCGTACCCGGACTCATTCTGGTGTCCGTCGCATCTTCCGGAATGGGCTATTATGTGTGTAAAGGATACTTTGATACGATCCCGAAGGCGCTCGACGAGGCGGCACGGATCGACGGAGCTTCCCGCGCACGCGTCTTCCTGACCATGACCCTTCCGATGTCCAAGCCGATCATCATCTACACGATGCTGGTTGCGTTCATGGGTCCCTGGTGTGATTACGTCTTTGCTTCCTATGTGGCCTTCGGTCATGACAAGAGCTACAACGTCGCTGTCGCCATGCAGCGCTGGATGGTCGTCGGAGACTATCAGGGATATTTCACGAGATTCTGCGCCGGCGGCGTCTGTGTCGCGGTGCCGATCACGATTCTGTTCATGTGTCTGCAGAAGTACTACGTCGAAGGTGTCACCGGCGGCGCGGTCAAGGGCTGATCCGGACCGGCGGATTTCAAAACGAAACGAGGAGTGGAGCATGTTTTTGCTCCACTCTTTTCATAATCGAGGAAGATTGTAAGAGAGGTTTTTATGACGAGGGTTTTCAAGGCGAAGAGGATGACGGAAAACGGCAGATCTATGAGGAGTAAGGGACTTGCCCTGCTTCTTTCGGCGCTTCTGGCCGTGGGACTGCTCGGAGGGTGCGGTGCGGGGGATTCAGGCACAGGCGAAACCGGAGCAGCAGGAGATGCGGTCATCAGCGGATTCGGTGCGGCAGGAGAGAGCAGCGGAAGTGCTTCGGAAGGATCGGAAACAGATGGGCCGGAGGATGCCGGACAGGCGCCGGCCGCTCTGACCACCCTCGCCGGGATGCCGGCCGTGGAAGTTTTGGGGCAGCAGGAGATAAATCGCCCCGAGGATAATGCGCGCAATTACTACGAGATCTTTGTCTATTCCTTTTATGATTCCGACGGGGACGGGCACGGGGATCTCGGAGGCGTCACGCAAAAGCTCGATTACATCCGTGAGATGGGCTTTAACGGGATCTGGCTGATGCCGATCTGTCCCTCCCCGACCTATCATAAATACGATGTCACGGACTATATGGCCATTGATGAGCTGTACGGGACGGAGGAGGATTTTGCGCAGCTTATGCAGGAAGCACATGCGCGGGATATCCGTGTCATAATCGACATGGTGATCAACCATACCTCCTCGAAGCATCCCTGGTTCACGCAGGCGAAGGATTACCTGCGGAGCCTGGAACCCGGGGAGGAGCCGGATCCGGAAGACTGTCCCTATGTGGGATATTATCATTTTTCCGCCGAGCAGGTGGATAGCACCTGGTACCGGGTCGCCGGGACGGACTGGTTCTATGAGGGGTCCTTCTGGTCCGAGATGCCGGATCTGAATCTGGAAAATAAGGCGCTGCGCGCAGAACTGGAGCAGGTGGCGGACTACTGGCTGGGGCTCGGGGTCGACGGCTTCCGCATGGATGCGGCGCTGCATTTTGACGAGAAGGATACCGCGCTCAACACGGAGACTTTGAACTGGCTGTATACCTATTGCCTTGCGCAAAATCCGGACTTTTACATGGTATCCGAGGTCTGGGCCTCGGAGGATACGATCGCGCAGTATTACGCGAGCGGGACGCCGAGCATGTTCAATTTTGACCTTGCGCAGGCGGAAGGAAAGCTTCTGCGCGCGGCGAGAGGACGCTACAGCGCCCGTACGCTCGCGGAGGCCCTGGTAAAATACGAGGAGGATTTTGGCGCGCAAAATCCCGATTACATCGATGCGCCCTTCCTGACCAATCACGATATGGGGCGTGTCTCGAATGCGCTGAATAACAAGACAGATGCGATCAAACGGGCCGGGGGAGTGCTGTCTCTGATGCGCGGGTCGAGCTTTGTCTATTACGGGGAAGAGATCGGGATGCCCAGCAAGGGCACGGAGGATGAGAACAAGCGCCTTCCGATGCTCTGGAGCAGCGAGGACACGGAGGGAGAAAACGGGATGCCGCGCCGTCCGGAGGGAGCAGCCTATGGTGTCCCCTCGGCATTCGAGGGCGTGCAGGAGCAGCTCGCCGATCCGGAGAGCATCCTGAACTATTACCGCCGTGCCCTCCGGCTGCGCAACGAGAATCCGGAGATCGCAAGGGGCCGCACCGCCATCACGGAATCCCTCTGCAGCAAGACCCTCCTAGCCATCAGCCGGAAGACGGAAGAGGCAGGCATCCTGATCCTCATGAACCTGGGTGATGAACCCGAATCCATCCGCATCACCGGCGTCTCCGACACCTACGCAGACGGAAGCTCCTACGATGCCGGATCCATGGGTTTATACAGCTGGGTCACCCTCTCCCCTGAGGATACCGTGACCCTGGATGCGGGGATTCTGACCATACCGGACGGAGGAATCGCTGTTTTGAGGTAGAAGGAAAGAATATGAAAAGGATTCCGGCGTAAGGGATATGTACCATGCTTTCTTCGACCGTGAGCCGGACGAAGGCGGGTATGTAGGCTGGTTCATAGGAGTAAAATGATGAAAGCTCCGGCAGATGATATATCTGTCGGAGCTTTTACTATTTGAAACCAAATGATTCTCTCGGAATGGATTAGACGGACTCGGGGATGTGATATCCGGCTTCCGTCATCCGTTTTTCCAGTTCAGGCACAGAAATGCCTAGTTTGGAAGCGCCTTTCTGAAGAGAAAGATCTCCATCCTGAATCAGAGAAAATAAAGTGAGACTTTTGCCCTCTTCAAAGCCCATAGCGTGTCCTTTTTCAAGGCCTTCAGCTCGTCCTTCTTCCCGTCCTTCTTCCTTCAGATCCATAAAAAGTGCCATTTCTTTCATGTAATCGGCCCTCCAATCTTCATTCCGTCTGGCTTCCTTCACCGCCGACTGAATGCGGGCAGTGAGTTCATCCGAAACCTTTCCGGACATAACAAAGTCATAGAAATTCATTAAATCCTTCGGAATATCTTCGCCTTTGTAAGCACAGTTAAAGAAGAGTTTCTCTACGCCGTCTTCCAGCAAAATATCGGTGTCTTCCGCACAGGTTTCCCGAAAGGTATAAATGGGAAGTCCTTGCAGAAAAGGATCAAATGTGCAGATGAAGAGGATACTGCTGTCAGGCAGGGAACGATAGGAATGTCCCTTCCTCAAAAAATCCGAATCGATACTGGATTGATAAAAGCGGCTTCGTTTCGGCAATCGAAGTTCTTCCCTGCTTTTGTTGTTCAGATTCTGCATTTCCGCATCATAGACTGCGGATTCGTCATAGGTGTAGATGTCCAGACGGATCGGCTTTCCTTCTTTTGTAGTCCGGTACTCCTTTTCCCGTTGAACATCTTTCAGATCGCCGATGGGATGCTGCAACAGGCGCTCGATCACATCCTTGCAAAGTGCCTTATCCTCCATGGTCTTGGTGAACATGAAGTCATCCCGGAACTCCAGTTCTTCGTACTCTTTGACTCTTACTACATTTTCTTTGTTCATTCTATTCTCCTTACATTATAGGCTTTGGTCATTCGCTACTGCAAGAAGAACCTAAGTTTTTAGGCTGCGCTGCATGTACATTTACCTCCTGAGAACAGATTCCACAAATATCCCGGAAGGCAAGATAAACGAACTCGAAAAAAACTCCAAAAAACGATAAAGAACGTGAACGTGGTCAAAGGTTGATGCTCGTGATTGGAAAAAGTGGCCGAAACGGCCGGATGCCTTTTGGCATATTTGATTGGTAAGCAATACTATAACATCCGAGTTGGCAGAGGTAAAGGGGAAACATCCTCTTTTTTGCAAGCAACATGTACTTTCGGACATTGCGGAGATGACGTTTGTGGTACGATATGAAATAGATTGAAAATGTAACATTCTGTTTGAAGAGGGGAGGCAAACAACTTCATGAAAAACGGAAAATGGCTTAAAAAATTTCAAAAGGTCGGAATCAGTCTGTTGACTACAACTGCGCTTTTGCTGGGACCGATAGGGTGTATCCCCATGCATGCGCATGCGGATGCAGTGACAAACTATGATTTGTATGTCTTAGGCTTTCGATTTACTTCGGAACACCTTGTTTTGAATGGCAATGTGAGCGGAACGGCTACCTATGCCCCTGATACGCAGAAGCTGGGGAGTAAGCAATGCCCACAAAGTGCTGAAACTCAACCAGCTCATCCGAGGATGGATTAACTATTTCAAAATCGGTAGCATGAAAGGGCTGTGCGAGCGTCTGGACAGTAATATCAGATATCGTCTGAGAATGTGTATCTGGAAGCACTGGAAGACACCACAGAACAGAGCTAAGAACTTGATGAAACTTGGAATCAGTCGAAAATACGCATGGTCCACGGCTTACAGTGGAGCAAGGATTGCTTTTGTATGCCAACGAGGTGCCATGAATGTGGCTGTTACAAAAGAAAGACTAACCCGTTTTGGATTAGTCTCGATGGTTGACTACTACGCCGACAGGCGCGTCACGTGTTAAGTTGGTTGAACCGCCGTATACCGAACGGTACGCACGGTGGTGTGAGAGGTCGGCGGTCTACGGACCGCCTCCTACTCGATTTTCTGATGAATCTTGACCCATCAGAGATATTTAGAGGCCATCTGCACGATCTCCGGATCCATCCCTTCCGCGATCAGCGACTCAGCGGACTTCCCGCTTTTGAGACGGTCCAGGATCTGAAAGACGGTATCTTTTCCTTCACGGAGTCCATCCTTTTTCCCTGCATCATATCCGTCTTCCCGCAGGGCTTCATAATGGGCCTGTTCATCGTATTCCCAGATGCTTCTCATAACGATCACCTCCCGGTGGGCCTGGATGAAGTCAACCAGAATGTCTCTTTCCAGACATTCATCAAGGACACGCTTCATGGCCTGCACCTTTTCCCGCTGATCACGGATTCCCTTCAAAGCTTTTTTGCTCAGTGCTACAAAGGTTGAATACTCCTTCAAAGTATTGCAGGCGTCCATCAATTCCCGATTGTGTCCCTCATTGACATTATAAACCATCACCCTGATTTCGGCATCCGGATTTTCGCTTTTTCGCACAAAGTGCTCAGACAATCGGAGCTCTTTCCGGTCGAAGTCATTTGCCTTGTCATCACCGTTATAGAAGACCACAAAACGTGGTGTGTCCAGATCAATCGCGGGGTTTTGATACAGCTCTCTGACGGGATGGTCTGCACGGAGGAGATCCGCGTAGTAGAAGAGCATTCTGACAGGCATGTTTTCCGTCCAGGTGCTCTGGTGTTCGTACATGTTGAGGAAGCCCTGAAAAATGAACGACACGTCGTTGCGGAGTTTTGTGAAGATGCCACTCCGGTCTCCGTCCTCGTCCTTCAGCGTGTTAATGATGATGTCCTCCGCCGATCCGATCTTCTCCCCGCTGACAGCCTCACACAGGCTTTTGAGCTTTTCCTTGTCGCTGAAAAGCATGGTGAAAATGGTTGACTTGTACTCTCTGTTCAGGTCTGACATAAAACATCCTTTCCTGAGCATTCGCCCAAACACATAAATAAATACGGTAAATTCCGGCGAATGGCCGAGAAAGAACCTGATGCGGCTGTGCCGCACGCTACGATGAGATTCGCAGCGGATGTAAGTCACGATAGCACATAGCAACGGGGGACGGCAAGAGCAGAGTTTGGAAGCAATCATTGTTGTAGAAAATAATAGCCAAAAGTGTGCACCTTGCAAATAGGACAAAAAACGCTCAAAATAGTTTACATAAGTCAAAACGCAATAAAAAACTTTATACAATATTTTGTCCGCATATCCAGAAAAAATCTTAAATTTTCCTGTCAAAATGTGTTTTCGTACCTATTCAGAAAAGTATAAATTTGATAAAATACGCTTGCAACGAGGTTTTTATCGGGAGGGGTTGACAGGTATGGCAGGCGCAGGCTACGGTTTCGCATCGCATCGCATCGCATCGCATCGCATCGCATCGCATCGCATCGCATCGCACCGCATCGTAGCGGCGTATTATGTCGTTTTGACAATCGCAGAGTTGGTATCGGATGAATGACCGTCGAAAGCAGGGCTCCCGCCCTTTCTTTCGGCGGTTTCTTTGTTGTAACTATGAACCTTATTTGCAAAAATTGCCTGTTTGGTAGATGAGATTTTCGGGAAGGGAGATTGGAAATGAAACAAAAAACATGGCACAAAAGATTGCGGAAGGCAGGGATCAGTCTGTTGACTGTGGCAACGATCCTGGTGGGGACACTGGGCGGCGTTCCAATGAAGGCGAAGGCTGCGACATATTACGGTTTATCTGTCGGTGGATGCAGCTTTAGTTCGGAATGTCTTGTCCTTGACGACACAGTTAGTGCCCTCTTTTCCGGAACTGCGACTTTTGACCCTGCTTCCCATACGCTGACGCTAACGAATTTTAGCAATGGAGGGAGAACGTCTCATCAAGAGGGTTTAGAAAAATGCTTTGGAATATACTATAATGGGAGTAATGACCTCACGATCCGACTGGAAGGACGGAATGTGATCACCTTGACCGCCGACGCTGCCGACGCATGTTATGTCAGAGAAGGATTTTACAGTCAAAATCGTGTAGCAAATGTCACAATCCAGGGAACCACCTTTTCAGATTCCCTAACTTTGGAAACCGGGGAGAACACGGCGACGGATATTGCTACCCACAGGCATTCGGATTGTACAGGAATTGATATGACCGGTAGTTTACTGATCAAAGACTGTTCTGTTAATTCGCTTGCGGGGGATTCCAAGAACGGTTCAAGTGGGTTTTTGCTGTGGAATGATTCGGGTTTTTCGTCCGGTTCTCTTACGATCGATCACGCTTGCGTAACAGCAAGAGGCGGAAATCTTACTAATCGCCTTGGTAGTGATTCTGGAAATTATGGAATTAACTGCACCTATAATACTGTTACCATCTGTAATGGAAGCATCGTTACAGCTTCAAGTGGCACGGTAACCAACAATGAATCCTACAGTTCGGGGATATTCGCCAACGATGGACTGTATATCTTAAATAGTAAGGTGGATGCGTCAAGTTATAAGGCCGCAATATACGGCAGTGTGCGAAATGATGTTCCCGGACAGGGATGGACGGATGTGGCAGGGACCCAGGGACTTGCACAGATTCCGGTAAGTGATTTGAACGGAGCGGGGCAAAACCTATCCGCCTACAAGAAGATCCATATCGCCGGATCCTATACGGCAACCGTGACAAACGGAACCGGTGGTGGAACTTATGAACTGGGAGATACCGTGAACATCACGGCCAATGCTCCTACGGGGAAGAAGCTGTTTAACGGATGGACCTCAAACGCCGGAGTTTCCTTTGCGAACGCAAACAGCGCATCCACTTCATTCGTGATGCCGGCGCAGGCAGTGACTGTTACCGCAAACTATGTTGATATGCCTGCGGCTACCCTGACCCAGGCGCCCACGGCAAAGACAGGCCTGATCGCAAATGGTTCCGCGCAGGAGCTTATTAACGGTGGCTCTGCAACCGGAGGCGATTTGAAGTATGCCATAGGCAATGAGAGTGCACCAACGAGCAACTATGGTACCGCCATTCCTACAGGAACGAACGCCGGAACCTACTATGTGTGGTATATGGTCTCCGGAGACAGCAATCATTCGGATACGACCCCTGCAAAGGTCACGGTGACCATCAGCCCGAAGGACGAGGGCGATACTCCGGATGACGGGGACGGACAGGACGGCGATACTCCGGATGATGGCGACGGACAGGACGATGACGATACCCCGGACGACGGAATGTCCGAAACGGAGCAGCTGATCCGTGCGTTTGTGGCACGCATGTATACGCAGGCGCTGGGACGTGAAGCGGAGGCGGCCGGTCTCGATGACTGGTCTGCCCAGCTGATGGCGCATACGAACGATGGTGCAGGACTGGCCTTCGGCTTTATCATGAGCGATGAGTTCCAGAGGCGGGGCCTGTCCGATGAGGACTACGTAGTGACGCTGTATCACACCTTCTTTGACCGCGAGCCGGACGAAGGCGGCTACAATAACTGGATGAACTCCCTTGCGGGCGGGGCCGGCAGAGCATCTGTACTGGCAGGCTTCGTCAATTCCGATGAATTCGGCAATCTCTGCAAGAGGTACGGCATCGTCCGCGGTACCATGCGTGAGGATGGAAGCGTGGTCAACGCCGGCATCCGCGCCTTTGTGGAGCGCATGTACTTAAAGTGCCTCGGCCGCGCGGGCGAGGAGGATGGCATCGTCAGCTGGACGAACCGCATTGCGAACGGCGAGTGGCAGGCGGGCGACGTGGCGAAGGTCGGGTTCTTCTGCTCCGAGGAGTACCAGAACAAGCATACCGACAATGACACCTTTGTGAAAGATATGTACCATGCCTTCTTCGACCGGGAGCCGGACGAAGGTGGTTACAACAACTGGTTCGGCAAGTTGGAAAGCGGTGCGGACCGTCTGGAGATCATCTACGGCTTTACCGATTCGGAGGAATTCGGTAACCTGCTCCGGAGCTATGGACTGTAAGGATACGGCATCCGTAAAAATCGATAAAAAAGAAACTGCGGAAGACATTTTGCTATGCCTTCCGCAGTTTTCTTTTGTCCTGTATCCGCAGCGTGGCGGCCCGGCCGGCCACACCTGCTTTCTTAGTCCCACCAATAGGAGCCCAGGAAAGCGTCGATGTGATTCCCTGTCACCACCACTTCAAAGACGCCCGCCAGAGCGGGGCCGTTTGCATAATACTGCTCCGAATCCGTCTCCATGAGTTCCACATTTCGCAGGATCCAGTCCAGGGGCGAGTCCCCTTCTTCATAATTTCCGAAAAACTCCATCTCTGCATCCGGTGCAAAGACCGTATCCTCATCGACGATCCAGAGCCGGACAAAAGGATCCTCCTCCGTTTCCGCCGTATAGGGGATCCATTCATAGGTGGGCTCCATCTGCAGGAATTTCAAAAGGACATAGCCATCCTCCGGTGCAAAGAGCGCCATCCCGTAATTGGTATAGGTCATGTGGGTGCCCATACATTGGCCGCTGTACTTCACATAGGCATCCGCGTAGATCTCCTGCGCGGCGGGAAGCGCTTCCTCCGCCGCTTCCCGGGTCGCATACCTGCCTGCGATCACGCTGTAATAGGGATCCCGGGACAATCCTTCCCACTCCGGGGTGTAGATCACGGATGCCTCAAAGCCTTCCTCCAGGGCCTTCCTGCAATTCGTCTCCGCGCGCTCTCTGTCCTTCTCCGCAGAGAGGAAGATCCCATAGAAGGCATCCTGCAGGGGGTCGGGCTCCAGGAGATCCGCCGCCCGGGTCCTGCCCGGCACGTACCGCATGCTCGTGTCTGCACAGATACGGGGGAGATCCGCTGCCGCAATCTTGACAAACGCTGTCTCTTCCTGCAGCAGTGGCAACTCACTGTCCCCCGGCCGGATCAGGAGCCGGTCGCCGCCTTGTTCATAATCCGCAGAGAAGGGAATCGGCATCCCGCCGCTACCCAGGACAGACAGCCTGGACGAAAATCCGCTCCCGGAATCCTCGCAGGATCCGCCGTAAAATGCCACCTCACGATCGAAGCTCTTCCGGTAGAGGTACATGCTCCCATCGCCCAGCGCCAGATAGAGAGGCTCCTCCTGCCCGGTGCTCCGATAAAACTCCAAAGCCCGATCCCCGGCGCTTTGCAGCTCCGCCTCCCGGGCGTAGGGGAAGGCATCCTCTGCGCGTTCGTCCGGCTGCAGCTCATCCCGCCCCCGGCCGAATCCCTCCAGCACGATCCCGTCCGCCGAGAGAGTGATGCAGCCCTTCACCGGTACCTCCTGGTAATGCCCGGCATTGGCCATGTTGGAAAACACCAGTTCATAGACCTCTACGCTGTCCGCCGTATCGCTCTCGAGTACCGCCGGATCCTCCGGGATCCATTCCCAGCACCAGTAGGAATAATAGGAAAAAGCATCGGGCTCCGGCTCCCCTTCCTCCGCGAAATGATAGCCCGCATGGGCATAGAGGTTGTTTCCGAAGGAGACGATCTCCAGCCCCAGGTATTCCCCATCCTGGAGCGTGCTGTATTTTCCGCAGAGGCGTTTGGCCAGACTGGCGTTCGCTTCGGCCTGCCCTGCAGGGGATTCACTGACACTGGCGCCGGATCCTTCAGGCTCCGCCGCTTCTTCACTCTCAGATGCATCCGGTGCTGCGGATCCGACTCCGCTTTCCGCCGCGTTCCCGGGTGCTTCCTCCGGAGCCTGCGTCCCGGCCGTATCCTTCCCGCAGCCCGCCAGCATAGCGATACTCATCAGCGCTGCGATGCTCATCCGCAAGGCGATCCCCGCAATCTTTTTTTTCTTCATCCCGTGCTCCTCTCGTTTCGAGAAAACATCCTATACCGGTATGGTACCACACCCGGGGATGCAATTCCATCCGCATCGCGCGGCTGTCTTTTTTCCAAAAACCTCTGCCCCTGTACTTTCGTACATTGTGCAGATCCTGTTTCACTAGTATGATAGGAGTATGGTCAAGGGAAGAATCAAAACATCCATCATCCTGGCAATATGGTTTGTGCTGACGGCGATCTGGAATATCGTGTCGGTGTTTACGGACATTCACCATGTATCCTCCTTCTCCTATATGGCACTGGCCTTATTCTGGACGCTCTCTCTCGGGAGAGAGATCACGGAACCGTTCATCAAGCGCTGCCTGCAGACAGGGGGCGTGATGCTGTTCCTTCTCTTTTTGTTACGCTTTTTACGCTACCTGGATATGAATGTCCCGGTGATCGACAGGATGCTCTGGTATGCGTATTACGTCCCCTTCCTGCTGCTGCCCATGCTGAGCTTTGAGGCGAGCATCCATATCGGCGGAGCGGATCAGGCAGTCCCCGCCGTGCACAGGGGGATTTCGGATTTTCTCTGCCGCAAGGATCTGCACAGGAACCGCAGGGTGGGTCTGGTGCTCATCAGCCTCTCCGTGGTTTTTGGCCTCCTGTGTCTGTCCAATGATCTGCATCATCTGCTGATGACCATCCGGTATACGGACACCGAATACACGATCAGCTATCACCTTTTTTACTACATCATCTTCGTGTGGTCAGCGGTTTTGCCCATCGCGGCCTTTATCATCCTGATCCGGCGCTGCCGCATTACTTCCTACAAAAAGTACATGGCACTCCCCATCGTGGTGGGGAGCATAGGGTTTCTGCTCTGGGGATGGTATTATGTCAGAGGTGGCTCCAGCCCCAGAATCATGGGGCTCTCCCTCTACAATATCCAGGAGGTCTTTCTGCTCCTGTTCATCGGCGTGTGGGAGAGCTGCATCCTCATCGGACTCATCCCCACCAGGTCGCTGATTTCAGGGCGGGACTGGATCCGTAAGACCGTGCTGAGCACCATCCGGGAGGAGTATATCTCAGCCAGGGAATACTACGACGGACTCTTTCAGAAGGAGGAGGACGATTTCCGGGAGGCGCTCATCCGCATCGCCTGTATCGGCGCCTATGTGAAGAGACGTACGAACCTGGAGCTCATCGCTGACAGCAGAGGACTGCTTTCCAGCACCGAGCTCTCCCTGGCCATCCGGGAGACCTTTGACTATCATCAGATCGCAGGGCTATCCACCGGTTACGAGGAATCCGGCAAGGCAGAGGTTCCTGCACTGCTCATCATCTATGCTTACGAACTCTTTGAGAAGATTCTCCGGCAGGCCCGAAGTGCATGCTATGTGATGGTGTCCGCGGGGCAGACCGCAGATGAGGTGCATTTCCGGATGATCGTGGAAGCGGATGCCGAGGACCCGGAAGAAGGAGAGGGGACGGAAAATGCGTTCCTGGACAAAGTGATCCGGGAGATGGGCGCACCCGAGTCCATCGGAGCCAGGATCACCGTGCGGGAAGAGGACGAGACCGAGACGGTAGAACTGAGCGCCGCATATCCGCTGAGGGGCGCCTGGTTTACGAGATTTGAAAAGCACGAAAAATATGCAGAGCACGGCCTGGCAGGGATCGCCGGATTCCTCTCCCTGGAGGGAGAGGCCCTGAAGGTCAAGACCTGGATCCATGACAGCCTGGGGCGGTGCCTTCTTATGGCCAAGCGCTATATCCTCTGCCCCGGAGAGGTGGAGAGAGACGCGCTATACAAGGCCTGGGACCGCTCCTTTGGCGAGATCATCCGGCTGGAAGAAGGAGCGGAGCCGGATGCGGCGCTGCTTCCGGAGAGCCTCAGGCATCAGGGGCAAGCGCTGCGGGAAGGGACGCCGGTACCGTCTCTGGATCAGGCAGGTCTCATGGAGGTCTATCCGGAATGCTACGAGCAGGCCGAATCCATGGGAGTCCGGCTGCTCGTAACGGGGAGGATCCCGCTGGATCCCAGGTATCTGGAGATTATAGAGACAGCGATCTCCGTGCATGTGACCAATGTCTCCGATCACACCACAGGGGACGAGGCCTATATCCATGTTACCGAAGATGCGGATCAGTATGTCTTTGTCTTTGAGAACAATGGGGAAAGCAGGAGTCTGGAGGTCAGGGAGACCGGCGGCCTGCGCAACCTGCGGCGCAGGACCGAAGCGGCAGGCGGCAGCATGGTGATCGAAAGCAAGCCGAGATTTCGCATGACGCTGAGACTGAAGAGATAGAGCAGGAAGGGGAGTGCCGGGCACTTTCCCGGAGGTGGACTATGCCATACAGAGTGTTGATCGTGGACGATTTTATGATGTCACGGCAGGTGTTTGAGAGAGCGGTGCACGACTCGGAGGAGTTCACGCTCATGGCATCCTTAAGTACTGCTGCGGAAGCAGTGGAATATGTCGGGAAAAAATATGTGGACCTCATCATCATGGACATCGTCATGACCGAGGGGGTAAACGGACTGGAGGCGGCCCGCCAGATCAAGGACATCCGTCCGGAGACCAGGATCCTGATCGTGACCTCCATGCCGGAGCTTTCCTACATCGACCGGGCCAGAAGCATCGGCGCCGAGAGCTTCTGGTACAAGGAAGTGCAGGAGCAGCCGATCCTGGAGATCATGCTCCGGACCATGAACGGAGAGTCGATCTATCCCGACCGTCCGCCGGAGGTGCGGCTCGGCAATGCCGTCAGTACGGAATTCACCGACAAGGAAGCAGAGGTGCTCCGCGAGCTTACGGCAGGCTTCTCCAACCAGGAGATCGCTGGCAGACTCGGGATCACGGAGCGCACCGTGAAGATGCACATCTCCAACATGATGCAGAAGACCGGCTTCCGCTCACGCCTGGAGCTGGCCGTCAAGGACAGAACCGGAGGACTCGTGGTACCGGAGGACAATCAGTCCTTCGGGGTTTAGAAGATCAGATATGGAGGTTCCGGCAGAACACTACGCTGCCGGAACTTTTGCGTTTGAGACGATGGAAGCAGTATCCTCCGGCCTGCCCGCACACAAAGAGTAGATACACTTGCCCATCTGTGGTATAATCACTCTATGTATGCAAATCTGCAGCGAGGGACATTATGCAAACGATTTTTTCTACCATGAAGGTGAATAACGAGTACGAACTCTGCGAAGTCTATTCCGAGGAGTGCAAGAAAGCCATCGAAACCGGTCTTCTCGCGCAGCGTATCTCGTATTTCATGCATTTTCCGAAGACAGGCCTTTTCTCCAGACACAAGTATCTCTGTGTTTTCTGTGTCAATGAGACCGTCATGGAGAAGGCAAGGGAGATTGTGAACCAAATTGTGGAGGAGGACGGCTTCGAGGTCAGATTTCTGAACCGCAAGAACCCGACCAGCTATCTGTAGACGATGAATTACGGCAAAAGAGGCGTAAAAGCCAAACAAAAAGAACTGAATGCAAAAGGTGGGAAATTCGGACGCAAATTCCTCTTTCTCATTTTTAAGCTTGCCATGGCGGCATGTATCGGCCTGGGCGTCTGCGCCCTCGCGGGCGGGATCGGACTCTTCCGGAGCATTCTCGCCGGGACCCCGACGATCAAGCTTTCCCAGATGCTTGCGACCGGTCAGGCGACGATGGTCTTCGATGCCAACGGCAAGAAGATCGATGAGTACATCAGCACCGATTCCAACCGGATCGTGGTCCGCGCCGACCAGGTGCCCGAGCAGCTCGGGCTGGCCTTCGTGGCGCTGGAGGACGAGCGTTTCTTCCAGCACAACGGCGTCGACTACAAGGCCATGGTGCGTGCGGGCTGGCAGTTCCTCAAGACCGGCGGATCCCGGACGCAGGGGGCTTCCACCATCACACAGCAGCTTTTGAAAAATACGATCTTCACTGACTGGACCGAGGAGGGGACCAACCGGATCAAGAAGCTCCAGCGTAAGATCCAGGAGCAGTATCTGGCCATTGAGGTCACGAAGCGCACGGAGAAAAAAGACATCCTGCTGCGCTATATGAACGCGATCAACCTCGGGCAGAATACGCTGGGCGTCGAGTCCGCTTCCCAGCGGTATTTCGGTAAGTCCGCCATCGATCTGACGCTGTCCGAATGCGCGGTCATCGCGGCCATCACGCAGAACCCGAACAAATACAATCCGCTGCGCAATCCGGACAATAACAAGGGCAGGCGCAAAACCTGTCTGAACAACATGAAGCGCCTGGGCTTCATCACCACGGAAGAATACAACGAGGCGATCGCCGATACGGATGCGGTGTACGAGCGCATCAGTTATCATGACACGGAGCTGGCCGGGAGCGAAGATACCACCGCCACCTATTTTTCGGACGCGGTGTATGATCAGGTCTTTGCCGATCTGGTCAAGATGGGCTACACGAAGGACGTGGCCACCAGCATGCTCAACAGCGGCGGTCTGCGCATCTATACGACACTTGATCCCGAGATCCAGGCCATCCTGGACGAGGAATTCCAGAATCCGGATAATTTCTCGCCGCTGACTCACTGGTATCTGAATTATGAGCTGTCGATCTATGACAAGGACGACGAGAGTCACAATTACTCGAAGGAAAATATGACCACCTTCTTCAAGGAGTCCGGGCAGAAGGGATTCAACCTGATCTTTGCGGATCAGGAGAGCGCCTATGAGGCGATCGCAACCTTCCGCGGCGCGATGTTTGAGCAGCTCGGCCTGGTCGAGAACGAGGATGATTATGTAGAGGTGATCAACCTGGTGGCGCAGCCGCAGGTGGCGATGGTCGTGGAGGACCAGAAGACCGGTTATGTGGTGGCGATGGAGGGCGGCCGCGGAGACAAGGTCGGCCGCAGAACCTTAAATCGTGCGACGGGCGCGCTTCGTTCTCCGGGATCGACCTTCAAGGTGCTGGCCTCCTTTGCGCCGGCTCTGGACGCGGGCGGCAAGACGCTGGCCACGACCTATATGGACGCTCCGTTCAACTATTACGGCGGACGTCCGGTGAGCAACTGGTACCACGGGTATTTCCGCGGGATCCAGACGCTGCGCGATGCGGTGGCACAGTCTCTGAATATCATCGCGGTCAAGAACCTGACCGTGATCGGCCCCAGAATGGGATATGACTACTGTCTGAATTTCGGCTTTACCACGCTGACGGACGGTGTGGTCATCGGCGGCAAGACCTACTCCGATGTCAACCAGACGCTGGCGCTCGGCGGTCTGACCTACGGCGTATCGCCGTATGAGCTCAATGCCGGATACGCGACGATCGCGAACGGAGGCATTCACGCGGAGCCGAAGGTGTATACCAAGGTGACGGACGCGGACGGTAATGTTATCCTGGACAACACGACGCCTTCGACGCGGCGTGTGATCAAGGAGACGACCGCCTACCTTCTCACCAATGCCATGCAGGATGTGCTTACGGTCGGTACCGGAAGCAAGGCCAATTTCTCCGGCCAGGCGATCGCAGGTAAGACCGGTACCTCCAGCGATTACAAGGACTGCTGGTTCGTGGGATACACGCCCTACTATACCGCGACCGTTTGGACCGGATATGACAACAATGTCGGAATGAGCACCTCCAAATCCAACAATGAATCCGACATCTCCAAGTATATGTGGAAGGCGGTCATGTCCAGGATCCATGAGAATCTGGAATACAAGGATTTCGTCGAGCCGGAGGGGATCGTCCGGATGGATGTGTGTAACCAGTCGGGACTGCTTCCGATTCCGGGACTTTGCGACGGGTGTCTGAAGTCGGAGCTTTTCGCGGTGGACAATGCGCCGACGGAGAGCTGTAATGTGCATTACTCCGGTTATATCTGTGCTTACGACGGAAGGATCGCCACCGATCTGTGTCCGTTTGCCCAGCCCGGTGCGGCAACGCTTCCCTTCGTGGAGGATCCTTCGCTCTGGGAAGGCTCCGGACTGGTGGAGGGGCAGGCCGGTACCGTCTCCGGGTACTGCATGCACGATGCGGCTTTCTTTGCACAGCCGAACGCGCAGGATCTGATCTACCAGCAGTGGATGGAGATCGAAGCGCGCAACCAGCAGATACAGGAGCAGCAGGAACAGGAAGCGCAGTAACGTGCCGCTCTTGCCGGATCCTTTTCCAAATGAAAAAAGGCTTTGCCGCAGTACGGCAGAGCCTTTTCTTATTTTCCGGGGATCAGATAGTATTCCTTCGGACCTTCCTCGATGCGGATGCGCCCGGAAGTGGCCTCGGTGAATTCCTTTTCCAGGGAGGCGAGCGCGGCTTCCGGAACCGGCACGGTGAGGACTACCTCGGCGCCGTAGTCGGAGGAAAGCGGCTCGAGGGAGCGCTGCCCCAGCAGGTACAGAATCTTCCCGATGTCATTGTAATCGGTCGCGAGGGTCAGGGTGCAGCCGTAGGTGCGCGTGCCGATCGGCGTATGCGCGAGTCCTTCGCGCACGGCGGCGGTGTAGGCGCGCACGAGTCCGCCGGTCCCGAGGAGCGTGCCGCCAAAGTACCGTGTCACGACGACGGCGACATTGCGCACACCGCTTCCCAGCAGGGTCTCGAGCATCGGGCGGCCGGCAGTTCCGGAGGGCTCTCCGTCATCGCTGCAGCGGGTCAGCTCCGCGCCGTATCCGATGACCATAGCGGAACAGTTGTGCCTGGCATCCCAGTATTTTTTCTTCATCTCGGCCAGAAAAGCGGCGGCTTCCTCCTCCGTGGAAACCGGGCGGAGGGTTGCGATGAAGCGTGATTTTTTTTCTTCGATCTCGCCGGTCCCTTCTCCGAGGGCGACGAGGATGTCGGGGTATTTGCTCATGCAAAACATTCTACCATATTCGGGTTTTCTCTGCTATAATTGCTGAGTGAAACGAAAGCGTAAAAGGAGGTTGTTACCATGGAGATTTTTGAAGAGATCAGCGGACAGCTCTACTCGGCAGGCAAGGCGATCGCAGAGAAGGCGGGAAAGATTTCCGGGATCGCGAAGCTCAAAAGCGAGATTTCCACCTGTGATGAGGTCCTGAAGAAAAATTACATCGAGATCGGCCGGAAATATTACGAGGCGCACAAGGGGGAAGAGGAGGATCCGTACGACAAGCAGCTTAAGGCCATTACCCATGCCCTCGCAGCGAAGGAGAAGCTCGAGGAGGATCTGAAGGCGGCCAGAGAAGTTAAATAATTAACGAGTGCGGAATGGTTGACAGATTTTGCGAAAGCGTGGTTTAATAACGATGTAAGCGCTTTCACCAGGAGGTAACCATGAGATATTTTTTTGAATCAAAGGTGGATAAATCGAGCGGGACCGGAACGATCCCTATCCCTTTCAATGTATGGGAGGTCTGCAAGCAGACGGACGTGATCCAGGCGGATCTGGTGCTCGACAACAAGATCATCGACTGTGAGCTTTATCCGCAGGAGAAGGGGATCTATGAAGTGCATCTCCCCGCGGAGGCTGCGGCTGAGATCGAGGAGGGCGTACCGCACAAGATCCTGCTCCACATCAACGGAAGTCTGATCCGGATGGACCAGAACAGCCCTTACAGCTTTGAGAAGCCGATCCGGAAGATCGATCATATCGACATCATCAAGCAGCCGGAGGACGGCCTGTGTGGACAGACCTGCATCGCCATGCTTGCGGGTGTGACGATCGCGGACGTGATCAAGGTGATGGACTGCCGGGAGTGGCAGGCGACGATGGGACGGCTGATCTCCGCGCTGAATTACTATGGCATCGACCACTCGGATATCATCGTATATCCGGGGCAGGACGAGGAGGTCCTCCTGCCGAAATGTGCGATCCTGATGGAGAAGATGGGGCGTTTCAGCCACTATCTGCTGACCTTCGACGGCAAGTTCTACGATCCCAACCTGGGCGTGTTCGATGAGTACGACATGTCGAAGCTCAAAGGCTATCTGGAGATCAAGGGCTGAAAGCGGCGCTGAAGATTGCCCATAAGAGGCACCTGAAGATAAAAAAGAGGAAAATCCGGCTGCCCCGGAAGTGATGTTTGGGGCGGCCGGATTTTTTATGTCGAAACGGCTCTAAACGGAACGCTTGTGTCGGATTGTCGCATCGCCCGGAGCGCTTCCCTACACCAGCAGCGGGATGGCCTTCGGGCAGATGCGGACGGATACCCGCTCCGGGGCGCCGCCGTATTCGCCATCGATCGTCCAGGGGACTTCGCCGAAGGCTTCCACCTCCAGCTCGGAGGTCTGGAACACTTCCACATAAGGGCTGTCGATGTTGCCGATGGCCAGAGAAGCAGCGATCTGCTGGAGCTCTAACGGATTGTCCGGATTGCGGATCAGGGCGACCTCAAAGACCCCGTCATCGAGGGAGACGGATTTGTAGGGCAGCTTCATTCCGCCGATCTGGGTCGCGTTGGAGATGCCGCCGTAGAGGTACTCACCCTCGCTGGTCTGCCCGTCGTGCGTGATGCGCACATGGCAGCGGGTCTGCAGATTTGCGGGGAGGGAGATGAGACCGTTCAGAACGTAGGCGGCGTGTCCCATGAGGCGCTTCGCCTCGCGCGGCGTGTTGTAGCTGATGTCCGTAAAGGCGCCGAATGCGGCGACATAGTTGAAATACAGCTCATTAAAGCGGCCGACATCGTAGCGGAAGATGTGATCCCGGCACATGTGCTCCGCGTTCTCCTTCACATGAAACGAGATGCCGACACTCTTGGCAAAATCATTGGTGCTGCCGTTCGGGAAATAGCCGAACGGGCAGGTCAGTCCCGCCTTCAGGTAGCCGTTCATCGTATGGCTGAGCGTACCGTCCCCGCCGTAGCAGGCGATGAGATCGTAGGCGTCGCCCGATTCCGCGAGCAGCCGGTCCGGCACCAGATCATGGTCCGGGATCACCGGGATCACCGTCACCTCGAAGCCGCCGACCGAAAGCGTCTCCACGATCGTGTACAGGTCATTTTTGGCATTGCCCAGTCCGGCACTCGGATTGATAAATAATAAAGCTTTCTTCTGTGTCATGTTCTGTCCCTCCGTGCTCCCCTCTATCATAGCAAAATCGCGTATAAAAATCCTATAAATTCTTCAAATTGTCAGTAAAATTAGCTATAATATAACCTGAGTATGCACAGAAATCAGCGGCGCCCGGGAAAGCGGGAGACCGCGAAAGGTGCGAAAGAACCGGAAAACGAAAGGCGACGACATGACGATCCTGAGATTACGCCCGCAGGAGCGGGAACTCTTTGACTGGCTGGATCCCTTCGGTTATCTGGACCGTCTCGAACTGCCGCATTATTTTGCGCTGGCTGCATTGGCAGATTACGGGGAGGCCGACGAAGAAGATGCCGAAGAGGATGCGGATACCGCGCAGGTCGAAGCACCGGATGCATCCGGGTACCGGCCTGGCGAGCTGCCCGCGGGACTTATGGTATGCAGTGTGGAACCGGCACGCCTTGTGATCGAATGGCTCTGCGTGGAGCCGCAATTGCAGGGACGCGGGATCGGTGCCGAACTGCTCGAGAAAGCCTGCTTTCTCGCGCTGCAGATCGGTCGCGAGGAGGTCGCGGCGCGGTTTGTGGACGCGCCCGAGACCGGGCGGATCTGCAGGGCGGCGGAGAGTTATTTTGCGGAGTGCCTCTTTGAGAAAAGCGAGGAGCTTCCGGGCGAGTGGGACATCGATGCGCGCAGACTGCGGGATATCCCCTTCTTCCTGCAGGATCCGGGGAAATTCCCGAAGGCGGAAGCGTTTGGAACCCTCTCCGGCGGCAGGGCGCGTGCAACGATTGAGGAGCTGCAGGAAGAGAAGGGAACCTTTCGAATGTGTGCGCTCGATCCGAATCCCCTGTATTATGACGCGGATATCAGCAGTGTGCTGCTCGATCACGGGGAGGCCTGCGGGCTCTTCCTGGCGATACGGACCGGGGATACGGTCTATCCGGTGATGCTGTACGCGGAGTCGGAGCGGGAGGAGGCGGGACTCCTTTTGCAGGCGGCGGAAGGCATGCGGGAGACGGTGCCCGGAGGCACGATCTGTCTCATGCCCCGGGAGCGCCGGATCGGGAAGAAGCTCGCGGATTATTTTCCGAAGGAGCGGATGGAGTCACATGTGCTGGTGCGAGTCGCAGGCGCGGAGGCCTGAAAAGCGCCCGGACCGCAGGCAGATCATACGCCCGGCAGATCGCCGGGCAGAAAAAGTGAGGGCAGACCATGGCATCGGATTCTTTGAATCAGATCAGTGCACAACAGCTTCAGAAAAAGAGCAAACTCAACTTGATGGAATCGTCCCAGCTTAAGGAGTCGCTCCTTAACGGAGACGTGCGCATTGCAACGGATCTGTCCGCACAGAAGCAGGGACAGATGCAGAGCCTGCAGCAGACGGTGGAAGAGGTCCAGACGATCAACGCCCTGCTCGGCGATACGCAGGTCGTGCGGCTTTCGGACGAGGAACGCGTGCAGCTGCAGTCCCTGCAGAACCGCAATCTGGCACATGTCCTTCTGAACCAGACGAAGACCTTCGGCGACAGCAAGGAGATGACGAAGGTCAAGAACGCGGTGCACGCCGTGGAGGAGCGCCTGGGACAGGAGCTCGAGGGACGAAAGGTAACCGCCGAGACTCTGACGAAGCTGTATAACGACTACGAGGCGGCTCTGCAGGCCTGCGATGCCTACTGCCGGACCAAGACGCCCCGGTACGAGAGCGGTAAAAAGAGAAAGGCTCAGGTGGAAGCCGAGCGGGAGCGCCTGCTCGAGGAAATGCAGGATATTGCGGTGGCACGCCTTTTGCTGTCCTCCGGTGTGATCGGAGAACAGGCTTACAGTATGCGCGAGGTGCTCGTGCAGTCGAAGGTGTACCGTATGTTCGGCGGAGCCGCGGAGAATCCGGGTCCTGCGGAGAAGACGGAACCGCCCACGGAGCAGGAGATCGCGTCCGTGCCGGAGCAGCTCCGGAACTTTGTGCGCATTTTTGCCCTGACGGCGTCCCCCTCCGAACTCGTCGGGAAGGCAGGGGATGACACGGCGCGGGAACTGATGGAGCTGCGCAATTCCCTGCGGGAGATGCAGGCCGGCAAATGCGCGGCCGCGGCTGTCTGTATCAAGGGGCAGTACGCCACGGTCACGGTGAATGAGAAGGGCGAGGTCCACCTGATGTCCGGGGAGAAGGAGATCGCGGTTCCTTACAGTCTCGAGATGATCACGCAGCGCATGGAAGCGGATATGCTCCTGAATGAGAAGCTCTTTGGGCAGGATTTTTCCAATGCCGTGATCGGCGAGATGCCGGAGGATGCGATCGGAACGGAGGATACGGACAAGCTTCAGCTCATCCGCACGATCTGCTCGAATTTCCTGCAGGGCAGGGCCGGACTGAAATCGGCACAGCTGTCGGCTTTTTCCACGCAGGAACTGCGCAGGTATGCACAGTACATCGCCAGCGGGGATATGACCGTGGAGGAAGTGAACGCGCAGATGAAGGAGCTCGACGGGGCCGAGCTGATCAACGGCGCGGAGACGATCGAGCTGCGCGGTATGATGGACGCGGAGCGCGCGAAGGCGAAGGAGAAGGTGAAGGAGGCTCCGCCGAAGCAGCGCGTCCTCACGAAGGAAGAGCAGGAGGCGGCGGACCTTCGGAAGGCGGAGCGCCTGAAGGAACAGGAGGAAGAGGAGAAGGACCGCGAGGAGGCGGAAAAGGATCTCGAGCAGGAGGAGAAGGATCAGGCCGAAGCGAGCAAGGACGCAGGCGGCGGATTCCTGGGATTTTTCAATTTCTTCTCCGCTTTTCAGAAACAGGAGACCGAGGAGGAGAAGGTCGCACGCCTCAAGAAGGAGGAGGAAGAGAAGAAGGTCCGGGCCGCGCAGCGCGAGATCAACAAGGAAGCGCGCGAGCAGCGTAAAAAAGCGCGCGAGGAGCGGCAGAAGGTCCGGGAGGAGCACGCGCTTATGGACCGGCGTATCGAGCACGAGCCCGAGGTGCGCAATTTCCTGGCGGATATGATTTATTCCAAGGAGACCTGGGAGACGGACGGGAAGCTCTTCGATCCGGATAAGCGGATCGCAAAGGTGCTGCAGAACAATATGTCCGCGCTCGTCTATCTCATCCAGGATCCCGGGATGATCGATGTGATGGTCGGAAATCTCCCGCTGCCGCAGGATGAGATCGAACTGGAGGACGGCAACACCGTGTCCATCGGGGAACTGATCAAGGATGCGTTCCTGGGATTCCTCGAGGGGCCGGAGATCTCCATGCTCAAGGGAAGTTCTGACTTTGTCATCACTTCTGCGCTGAAGGTGGCACTGAGCTCGGAGAGAATGCAGAGTACCTTCGCGGAACTTGATCAGAAGATCAATGAGAGTATCGAGATGATCACCGGTGGCATTCAGACCATCGTACGAAAGTGCGTGGACGGTGTCCTGGGCGGTGAGGGCGGTAAGGTCGCTCCGCTGGCCGAGGAGAAGGTGGAGCCTCTCGGAACGATCGAAGAGATCGAGGCCGAGGAGCGGGCGCAGGCCCGGCAGGTCGTCCGTCAGGCGGCGCCGCAGCAGCAACAGGCGCAAAAGCCCGCGGAGCCGGATCCGGGGGATCTGCGTGTCAATATCAGCTCGCTGAAGCTCAAGAAGGGCCTGTCCGCAGAGGAGCGAGAGAGACGCCAGAAAGAACGCGACCGGCGTAAGCGCCTCGGCGAGACGAAACTGAACAAGATCCTGACGGACGCGGTCGAGAGCGACAAGGGCCAGGGCGCGTTTATCAAGAATGTCATGCGGTATTATTTTGGCTCCATGCCTGCGATCGACAAGCGTTCCATGCTCGCCTCGGCGATCCGCGAGACCAGCCTGGTCCGCAGAACTGCGGAACCGATGGATGAGCAGGAGAAGAAGAAGGTGATGGGTACGTTCCTCGGCGGATACATGAAGGGTGCCGGTCCCCTGATGCAGAAGATGATGCAGGGCCTCCCCGAAAAATCCGTTCCGGAAGTGCTGCGCCCCGCCATCGCGAGCATGAAGTCCAAGCTTGCTCCGATCCCCGAAGAGGTCGTGCGCTCGCAGCTTCTGGGCATGGTGAACCGTTCGGGCGGCAAGATTTCGTCCATCGATGTCGTAAAGCCCCTCGGCGCGGCTTCGGTCGGTCAGACCTTCCTGTGCAAGGTGCATGGTCCTGCCTATGGAGAGGACGGGCAGGAAGTGGTCGTCAAGCTCCTGCGCCCGGATGTGCGCAACCGTATGATGCGTGAGAAGGATGTCATGCTGCGCTGTGCCCGCAAGGCCGGCAAGGGCATGTACCATACCTATGTGGGCCAGCTCCAGAGGATCGAGGAGGAGCTGGATCTGACCATCGAGGGGCGCAATGTCCAGATCGGTAAGCTTTACGACAAGCCTCTGGAGAGTGATCAGGTGGAAGATGATGTCAAGTCCATGAAGCTGGCACCCGTGGTCTCCTCCACCGCCAATTCCATGATGCTGGAGAAGGCACCCGGCAGCAATGTGAGCGATGTCATGGAGGAGACGGAAGCGGAACTGATCCGGATCATCGGTCCCGTGGCCGTTCTGGATGAGAAGGGCAATATCACCTACGATGAGAAAGGACTCCCGGTGATCGATTCGGCCAAGCTCAAAGGGTCCAAGCTGGATCGCGCGGCGCTCGCCGACCAGCTGAAAAAGCTGCAGAACATGCAACCGCATCTTTTGCACCTCGCCGAGAAATGGATATCGGAGGCTTTGTACGGCAGCGGCTTCTACCACGGCGATCTGCATGCCGGCAATATCATGATCACGGAGGAAGGCGCGACGGTCATCGACTTCGGTAATGCCACGCAGCTCGATGCAGATCAGAAGGCCAAAGTGACACGTATGATGGTGGCGGCCGCAGTCGGAGATACCGATGTCTTCGTGGATGATTTCATCGCACTCATGGAGAACACGCCAAAGGAGTTCATCAATTCCAAAAAGGGAGCCTTCCGGGAGCAGGTGAAGGAGATCTTCGGCCTCGGCGACAACAGCACGGCAGGACTGCGTATCGCGGCGGCTCTGTCCCGCGCGCAGGATCTCGGTCTCGAGCTTCCGCCCGCAATCGCCAATCTGTCCGCCTGCCAGTTGCGTCTGTCCAATACCATCGATGCGATGAATGCCATGATGGACAAAATACAGCATGCGCTGAATGAGACGGATCCGGCCGATACCAATCTGCTGCCGTCCTACGCGTACGATATCGCCTCGAACTTCCTGGAGGTGGCTGCGAACGATCCGGATAAGAGCCAGATCCTTCCGAGCCTCAAGCAGGCGCAGAGGGATCTGAGGATCTCGGATCCGCAGGAGATTCAGGAACAGGCGAAGAAGGCCAGGACCGAGGAGGAAAAGGACCGCTTCTGGGAAGAACACATGGGCAAAAAGGATCCCCTCTATGCCATCGGCAATGCTTTTTCGCTTTTGATCGACAGTATCGATTCATTCAAGGTGATGCTCCAGAACATGCCGGATGCCATTCTTACAGGTGTGAATCACTGGTTCAAGGAGCAATTCAGGAACAAGGTGGCCGGCGGCGCGTTGTTTGATCATTTCTTCGATAACGGAAGCGCGGTATATAATGAACTCGCCGGAATCATACAGCGGCTGAACGAGACGAAAAGTCTGGACGAACTCGAGGCATTCCTGAACCGGATGAAGCCTCTGTGCGAACCGTACAAGCTGCAAAAGGAACTGACCAATAAGTGGAAGGAAGGGGAGGAACCGGATCCGGAGCTGCTTAAGGAATTCGCGGAGTCCTATACGCGGGTTCACGAGCAGTACGCGGCGAAGATGTTCGGTCCTGCCAGTCCCATGGCGAATATGTATGAGCCCGGGCAGATAAAGGATGCCAGACCGGAGCTTGAATCCATGTATTTTGTGCATCCGCAGTACGGCGAACAGTGCCGGGCGGCCTTTGAGGACTACGCGGCGTTCGTGACGGAGCACGGGAATGTGAACGAGCTCGAGGGAGAACTGAAAGAACAGGCCATGGCGAAGCAGAAGGTATTTTTCGATGTCTATCGCCGGATCGGTGTGGACCGGCTGAAGGAGCATGAGAAATTCTTTGCCGGGGCGACGAAGGTCGTGAAGCAGGACGATGAGGGTTATTCGACGGATTTCTACGGCGTCATGGGCAGAGTCATCAATGACAACCTGAAAGGGACACTGTCGGTGCTCGGAACCTTTAAGGCACTGAAATATTCGCTGTTCTATGATCTGAAGTAAAACGGGGGAAGTCGCATACCGCGACATGAAAGGAAACTATGGGAATAACAAACGAAGCGATCGTCACCATCAGCCTGAATACGGCTGCATTTATCATTCTTCTGGTGCTGCTGCTCTGTTCGAAAAGTGTACGGAGTGACCGCGCGGGCAACAAGCTGTATCGCCTGATGTGCATCAATGTGCTGCTGGATGCGGTGCTGAGCAGCATCAGCTACGCCATGGTCGGGCAGACGGCGGAATGGTGCCGGCCGGTGGCGATTCTGGCCAAGACACTGATGGAAGTGGTACTGCTCAATCTGGTCTATCAATGGCTGCTGTATGTGGATTATATCCTGTATGAGAGCCGGGAGCATCTGCGCAGACGGTACCGGGCCTTTTTCGTGCCGATCGTACTGTTTGTCCTGCTTCTGATGATCAACAGCTTTACCGGTATCATGTTCACCTTCGGGGAGGATCTGAATTACACGGCTACGGTATTCTACTATCTGATGGAGGTGATGGAAGCGATCTACTTCCTGATCACGCTTCTGATGGTCTTTGAGTACAGCAGGCAGAGAGGAAAAATGCCGTTTTTCCAGCCGCTTTCGCTGATGCTGCCGCTGGTACTCTCGATCCTGATCTCGGAGGCGACCCCTTATACCTTCCTGCCGCTGGGTCTGTCCATCGGACTGATCTTCCTGTATTTTTCCAGGAAGAAGGAATGGGCCTACGAAGACCACGCCTTCGGTTGCTACAATCTGAATTATCTGGATCGTCTGGCCCGTCTGTCGGAGGATGGAAAACGGAACTTCCGCGGCCGGATGGTCTTTGAGACGAAGGGAGACGAGAAGGTGCTGGCCGGGATCCTGCAGGACGAGCTTCCGAAGGACGGCGACCTGATCCATGCCGGTACGGGCAGGTTCCTCTTTTTCTCCGAGGCGGTGAGCGGCGATCTGCTTCGGCTGACGGAGGAGCTGGTGCGTGAGGCGGCAGAGGATTACGCGCAGGAACATGCGGGCGCACAGGTGGATCTGAGCGTGCAGAGCGCTATGCGCAGGAAGGATGAAAAGCCGGCGGATTTCATACGCGGAGCCAATGCCTGAGAAAGGGAGAGCCTATGTTCATTACGGAAATAACGGAAGAGAATCTCGAAGAATATGAAGCCTATCTGCCCGGGGATGTGGCGGAAAATATCGGGCGGCCCTACTACCGCGGCGTGGCCGTCACACAGGACGAAGCGCCGCAGGCAGCGATCGTCTGGGAGTGGCGGCATAAAGAGGATGAGGAAAAGCCCACGGAAGGCCGGCTGGAATGGCTGCGCGCGGAGGATTCCGACGCGGGGAGTGAAGTTCTGGCGGAATATGCCCGGATGGCGGCGGATGAAGGCGCAGAGCGGACGTTTTACAGTCTGCCGCAAAAGGAGTGCGAGGCGCTCGGAGGTCTGCTGAAGGAGGCAGGGTTTTCCGAGGAGAAGCAGGAAGGGCAGGATATCGTGCTGACCGTCGGGCAGTTCATGGAGCTGGATGTGATGAAGCATCCGAAGGTCCCGGACTATGTGAAGAGCCTGGAAGAGCTCCGCTCGCGCTCGTTCCGCAGAGGTCTGATGGACTGTGTGTATCATGTGCACCGGGATCTTCCGGAGGATCTGACCGCCCTGTCCCTGGACTGGTACGACCTGCAGGTGTCCTGCTACGAGGAGCTCGATGACAATGTGAACGGCTTTTTGCTGGTGCACAAAACCTCCTCCGGGAAGCTCCGTCTGGATCTGCTGGCGGACTGGGGACCGGACGCGCGGCTGAGCCTCGTGTATCTGATGCGTCACGCCATCCTCAAGGCGTCGGAAATCTATCCGGCCGATACGCCGGTGGTGCTGCACCGCCATGACGATTCCTCCTACAAGCTGGCTGCGTACCTCTTCCCGAATGCGAAAGGGGAGGCGTGCCTCGGCGGCGAACGGAAGGAAGAGGGAAGCGAGTGAACGGGCGCGCCAAAATAGTTCCCGTCCCTGTGTGAAAAATGTTGGCATTCTAAGTGAAACTGTGCTAAACTGTTTTCTCGGAAGCAGTCAGCACAGTTTCATACCTTTCGGGGTCATAGCTCAGCTGGGAGAGCGCTGCGTTCGCAACGCAGAGGTCGTGGGTTCGAATCCCATTGGCTCCAGGAAGAGACAAGCAGGTCGGAGGACCTGCTTTTTCTTTATAAAGCAGACGTTGGTGCAGACTCTGTTAAAATGGAGAGAACGAAGAACGGCCGGCGGGCTTTGCTGCGGGAAGGATCGGGAAGGCGGTAAAGGATGATCATAAACACGGGACAGAGAACGGATATACCGGCCTTTTATGCCGACTGGCTGGCGAACCGGCTGAGAGAGGGGATGGTCTGCGTCAGAAATCCTTATGATCCGGGCCGGGTAAGCAGATACCGGCTGGATCCTGAGGTCGTGGATGTGATCGGCTTTTGCACGAAGAATCCGGAGCCTGTGTTTCGGTACATGGAGCTTCTGAAGGACTATGGTCAATACTGGTTTGTTACGATCACTCCTTATGGACGGGATATAGAGCCGAAGGTAAAGGATAAGCATGCGCTTCTGGAGGATTTCCGCAGACTGTCGGATATGGTCGGGGTCCGGTCCGTGGGCTGGAGATATGATCCGATCCTTGTGAACGATAAATATACGGAAGAATACCATATAAAAGCCTTCACGCAGATGGCCAAAGCCCTGGAAGGATATACAAAGACGGTGGTCATCAGCTTTCTGGATCTGTATCCGAAGGTAAAGAGAAATTTCCCGGAAGCCCGCGAGGTCACGAAAGAGCAGCGGATCCGCCTCGGGAGGGAACTGATCGGGATCGCATCCGCCCATGGCATGACCCTGAAGACATGTGCGGAAGGAGAGGAGCTGGCCCGGTACGGTGCGGACTGCGGCGGCTGCATGACGGTTAAGACCTATGAGGAGGCGATCGGGAAACGGCTGATCGTTCCGAAGAAAAAGGGTGCGAGGGCTGCGTGCGCCTGCTACCTGTCCTGTGATATCGGCGCATACAATACCTGCAGACATCTGTGCAGGTATTGCTACGCAAACGCGGAGAATGAAAGGGTACTGGAGCTGAGCAGGCAGCATGACCCGCAGTCTCCGTTCCTGATCGGCCATTACAGAGAGGGAGATCAGATCTGCGATGTGCCGCAGAAATCCTGGATCGATGACCAGATGCGCATTGATTTTCCGGGGGAGCGGGACCTATTATAAAAAAATCAAAAAATTCCGAAATCGGGGTTGCATTTAAAAAAGAAAGATACTATTATAGTCCTTGTGGTTAGCACTCGAATATAAAGAGTGCTAACAATAGCAAAGATAAGCAAGGCCGCCCGCGACCGCGGAGGCGGCAAAGTAAAAGCTTAAGGAGGCGTGGATATGAAGTTAGTACCTTTGGGTGACAGAGTTGTTCTGAAGCAGCTGGTTGCGGAAGAGACCACGAAGTCCGGTATCGTTCTGCCCGGTCAGAATAAGGAAAAACCCCAGCAGGCAGAGGTGATTGCAGTCGGCCCCGGAACCCTGGCAGACGGCAAGGAAGTGAAAATGGAAGTCAAGCCCGGCGATCAGGTGATCTTCTCCAAGTATTCCGGAACGGAAGTTAAGCTGGAGGAAGAAGAGTACATCATTGTGAAGCAGAGCGATATCCTCGCGGTGCTCGCATAAAGGAGGCAATAAAATGGCGAAAGAGATTAAGTACGGCGCAGATGCGCGTAAGGCCCTGGAGGCTGGTGTCAATCAGCTGGCGGATACCGTCAGAGTAACGCTGGGACCCAAAGGAAGAAATGTGGTCCTGGACAAGAGCTACGGCGCTCCCCTGATCACCAACGACGGTGTGACCATCGCCAAGGAGATCGAGCTCGAGGATTCCTTCGAGAACATGGGCGCTCAGCTGGTGAAGGAAGTTGCGACCAAGACCAACGATGTGGCCGGCGACGGTACCACCACCGCTACGGTTTTGGCACAGGCGATGATCAATGAGGGTATGAAGAACCTGGCAGCAGGCGCTAACCCGATCATCATGAGAAAGGGAATGAAGAAGGCGACCGAGTGCGCGGTTGCCGCTATTGCCGAAATGAGCCAGAAGGTCAACGGCAAGAATCACATTGCACGTGTGGCTGCCATCTCCGCAGGTGATGAGGAAGTCGGACAGCTGGTAGCGGATGCGATGGAAAAGGTGACCGGCGACGGTGTCATCACCATCGAGGAGTCCAAGACCATGCAGACCGAGCTGGATCTGGTCGAAGGTATGCAGTTTGACAGAGGTTACATTTCCGCTTACATGGCTACGGACATGGATAAGATGGAAGCAACCCTGGAGAATCCGCTGATCCTCATCACGGACAAGAAGATTTCCAACATTCAGGAGATCCTGCCCCTGCTGGAGCAGATCGTTCAGTCCGGCCAGAAGCTCCTGATCATCGCGGAAGATGTCGAGGGCGAGGCTCTGACCACCCTGATCGTGAACAAGCTCCGCGGCACCTTCAATGTGGTTGCTGTCAAGGCACCCGGCTATGGCGACAGAAGAAAGGCTATGCTGGAGGATATCGCCATCCTGACCGGCGGCACGGTGATCAGCTCCGAGCTTGGCTATGAGCTGAAGGATGCGACGCTGGATATGCTCGGACATGCGAAGTCCGTCAAGGTTCAGAAGGAGAATACCGTCATCGTCGACGGCGAGGGCGACAAGGAGGCCATCAAGGCTCGTATCTCCCAGATCAAAAAGCAGATCGAAGAGACCACTTCCGATTTCGACCGCGAGAAGCTGCAGGAGAGACTGGCAAAGCTTTCGGGCGGCGTAGCGGTGATCCGCGTCGGTGCAGCTACCGAGGCAGAGATGAAGGAAGCAAAGCTTCGCCTGGAGGATGCACTGGCAGCTACCAGAGCAGCCGTGGAGGAAGGTATCATCTGCGGCGGCGGCAGCGCTTATATCCACGCTTCCAAGAAGGTTGCGGAGCTTGCAAGCGGCCTCGAGGGAGATGAGAAGACCGGTGCGAACATCGTGCTCAAGGCACTGGAAGCGCCTCTTCATACCATCGCCGAGAATGCAGGTCTCGAAGGCTCCGTCATCATCAACAAGGTACAGGAGTCCAAGGTGGGCGTCGGCTTCGATGTCCTCAGAGAGGAGTATGTGGATATGGTCGAGGCAGGAATCCTCGATCCCGCAAAGGTGACCCGCAGCGCTCTGCAGAATGCTACGAGCGTCGCTTCCACCATGCTCACCACCGAGAGTGTTGTCGCAACCATCAAGGAGCCCCAGCCCCCGATGCCCGCAGGCGGCCCCGGTATGGGCGGAATGATGTAAACGCATAAAGCTTCCATAGATCAGTTTGTTCGCCCGACCGCGTGCTCACACACTGGGTCGGGCGAATTGTTACAAGGAGTTTTTATCTATGAAAAATGTGAAGAAATGGGCGGCTCTTTTTCTTACGGCTGCTATGCTGACCGGCTGCGGCTCTGCTGCCTCAGAGACGGTCACCCCCAATGAAACCCCGGTCGAAACGATCGCTGAGGCGGATTCCGGAACGGACACGGGAAACGATGCGGCAACGGATGCGACTGCGGATACCGGAAGCGATGCGTCTGCGGACCAGGCAGCCGATGCATCTGCGGATGCCGGAAGCGATACGACTGCCGATGCGTCTTCGGATGCCCCTGCAAATCCGAACCAGGTCGACGGCTGCGATATTCCCAATGTCCTCATCGGCGGCTACAACGGTGTCCCCGATACCGAGCCCTTTGCCTTTGTCCGGGAGATGAAGATCATCTGGAACCTCGGCAATACCTTCGATGCTTACAGTGACCGGCCGCTGGCAAACGAATTGGATACCGAGACCTACTGGCACGGCGTCCGCACGACGGAGCAGACCATCAAAAATATCCATGCGGAAGGCTTTGAGACGGTCCGTATTCCGGTCAGCTGGCACAACCATTTTACCGATGACGACTATACGATCAGCGAGGAGTGGCTGGCACGTGTGCAGGAGGTCGTGGATTACGCGATTAACGACGGCATGCATGTCATCCTGAACATTCACCATGACAATCATGAGGAGTTCGGCTGCTTCTATCCGGATTCCGAGCATCTCGACCAGTCCGTTCATTATATCGAGCGCATCTGGTCCCAGCTCTCCGAGCGCTTTGCGGACTATGATGAGAAGTTGATCTTTGAAGGCATGAATGAGCCCAGACTCGTCGGACACAACAACGAGTGGTGGATCGACGCGACCAGCGCGGACTGCAAGGATGCGATCGAGTGCATCAATGTGCTCAACCAGACCTTTGTCGATACCGTGCGCGCAGGCGGCGGTCAGAATGAGACCCGGTACCTTATGTGCCCCGGTTACTGTGCTTCCCTGGATGGCGTCACCAATAGTGGATTCCGGATCCCGGAGGATCCGAAGGGTCCCGAGGGACATATCATGCTGGAAGTGCATGCCTACACACCCTATGCCTTTGCCCTTGAGGACAACAATAAGGGTTCCTTTGACAGCGCCAATTCCGAAGATGTCAAGGATATTGATGCCACGATGAACAAGCTCTATATGAGCTTTGTTTCCAAAGGGGTACCCGTCGTCGTGGATGAGTTCGGCGCCAGAGACAAGAAGGGCAATTACCAGGATCGCGTTGACTATGCAACCTACTTTATCGCATCGGCCCGTGCGAGAGGCATCACCTGCGGCTGGTGGGACAACGGGGCTCTGGCCGGAAGCGGCGAGATCTTTGCCATCTATGACCGCAGACAGGAGAAGGTAGCTTATCCTGCGATCATCGCAGGCCTGATGAAGTACGCGGAGTAAGCTGCTCCGGGGATCGGACCACAACGCGCAGCAAGCTGCTTCGGAGATCAACAGAATAAGGAAATAAAAGAGAGCCGGGAAGAGGATCGTTGGAACCTCTTCCCGGCTCTTATTTTATTGCTGCTGACGGTTCGGAACGGGGGAACGGCGCAGGCGGAATTCACTCGGCGAGCATCCGTTTTTCTCCTTCATGGTCCGGTTGAAGGTAGAGACGCTGGAAAAGCCGGAGAGAAATACCACATCCGTGATCGGGGTATTCGTCCGGGCCAGCAGATCCTCGGCGGCCTTCATGCGCTGTTCGGTCAGATAATCGTAGAAGGTCTGGCCGGTGTACTCCTTGAACAGTCTGGAGAAATAGAATTTGGAAAAGCCGCTGTATTGCGCGATGGAGTCCAGATCGAGGTGCTCGACGTAATGCTTGTCGATGAAATCCATGGTATTTTGCAGCTTCTCGAAGTATTCCTTCCGCTTCTCCGGCTTGCTGTCCTCGAACAGATTGATCTGATCGAGCTGGTATCTGGCCAGCAGCATGAAGATCCGGCACAGATCCCCGTGGATCGCGAAATCCCGGAAGGCCCGCTCCTCGAGGTATTCCTCCTGGATGCGTAGGAAGAGCTGCGTGATCTCGTGATAGATGGGGGCGTGGGTCTCCAGCGTGATCAGGAGGCAATCGGACATCAGGGTACGCACACCTGCAAAGCCGCGCAGCTCCGAGAAGATCTCCGGATCGATCAGATAGATGAACCGCTTCCCGCCTTCCGGGCACTCGATGGAATGCGTCGTCTGGGAGGGGATGATCAGAAGCTGCTCGGGGGAGATGTCATAGGAATGCCCGGACACGGTCACCCGGTAATCGCCCTCCAGCGGCATGATCGCTTCGATGGCGCTGTGACGATGGGAGGAAAAGGCGACATTCTCCTGATTTAAGAAGATACGCAGCGGCTGGTTGCGCGGAACGATCTGGATCTCCTCGTCATTCTTGAGGATACGGCCGGTCCAGTCCTGATTTCTGGCATGATACTCGCTTGGATTGTTGTGTAATTGTCTCATGCATACCTCCGTTCGGTGAGCAGAAGCACAATTTTTGAGCATAAAGTGAAAAGAACAACTTCTCAAATAATGCAAATATTATATGTCATAATGTGGAAAATGTCCAAAGAAATTGAGAAAGATGTGAGGAGTTAAAGGATATAGCTGTGAGAATTTTTGATAGAAATAAGCAAACTTTCAACAATGAAAGAGTTTTCTTGTGCATCTTGCCTAATTTTCAAGGGGTATATTTGGATAGGTTAAAGCAATATATAAAAGATAGATAGCAACATTTGAGAAGTCATATTCAATCATAAAAATTATAATGAACTCATAAAAGGAGTAGAGTGTAATGAGAAGAGTACTGTCTTTGATTCTTGTGATGGCCCTGTCGCTTACGATTGTAGGGTGCGGGAATCAGCCGGAACAAGCGGCACAGAGTAGCACGGAAGAGGTTGCAGCCCCCGCTCCGGAAGCGGATCAGGAGAAGGAAGAGGAGACGGTTGAAGCCCCCGCCGCTGAGGATGGGGATTCATCCGATCATGGAGATACGGAAGTGGAAGATACAAAGGAAACGGTTGAAGTCCCTGCGCTCAGAGACACGGTCCCGGCCAAGTCCGGAATGTTCGTAGGATGTGCCGTTACGAGCCAGGAGATCACCGATGCGAAGGTTTGGGACATCATCACGACGCATTTTGACCATGTCACCTTCGGCAATGAATTAAAGCCCGATGCACTTTTTGACTACAGTGTTTCCAAGTGCCCGGGGACCGAGACAGCCTCCCTGAACGGAGAGGATCTGGTGGTACCGAAGCTGAATTACTCCCGCGCGGAGGGGATGCTGAACAAGATCCTCAAGTGGAACGAGGAGAACCCGGACCGGCCGATCAAGGTCAGAGGCCATGTCCTGGTGTGGCATTCGCAGACGCCCGAGTGGTTCTTCCATGAAGATTATGACAAGACCAAGCCTTATGTGAATAAGGATGAGATGAACAAGCGTCTGGAGTGGTACATCGCCACGGTCCTGACCCACTTCACCGGCGAGGACAGCAAGTACAAGGATCTCTTCTACGGCTGGGACGTCGTCAACGAGGCGGTCAGCGACGGGACGGGCGGACCGGACGGGATCCGCACCGACGCGGAGAATTCCGAGTCCCTGAATGAGGACCGGCACGGAAGCAATTCCAGCTGGTACCACATTTACCAGAGCAACGAGTTCATCATCAACGCTTTCAAGTATGCAAATAAATATGCACCCGCGGATCTGGAACTTTTCTATAATGATTACAACGAGTGCAATTTCAACAAGCGCAACAATATCATAAAACTCCTCGAAGCCATCAAGGCGCAGGAGGGAGCACCCGGAGAGGGCACCCGGATCGACGCCATGGGCATGCAGGGCCACTATTCCATCGATGATCCCTCTGCGGACAACATCATCGCATCGATCAAGCAGTACGCGAAAGCGGTGGGTAAGGTCCAGATCACGGAGCTGGATATCACAGCCAGCAGCGACTATGACGGAACGGATGCCACCAAAGAGGCGGAGAACGAGAAGCTTCGGAAGAGATACAATCTGATCTATTACGCGCTTCAGTCCGCTGCGATGGAGACGGATGTGACGGTGGAAGGATTTACCTTCTGGGGGACCGTGGATCACTATTCCTGGCTGCAGTCCAGATCCAATGTCGGCGGCGGCAGCAAGACGGGACTTCCCCAGATGCCATTGCTCTTCGATGAAAATTATGAGCCGAAGCCTTGCTTCTTCGTATTTGCAAATACGAAGTAAGCGAATTACTAAATGCGGGACGGAGATTTGATATGGGCAAGAACTTACAGAAATTTCTCACATTGATCGGAGTTGTTGCGGTGATCACAGTGATCTGTGTGCTCCTGGCACACAGAAAAGTGGAAGATTTCCATGAGAAGTACGCAGGAACGGATTTCACGCAGGAAGTGTCCGGCCTGGAGCGTGAGGGGACCTATACCGGATATCTGAACGCTCATGCGGGTGCGGCCAATCCTTCCCGCGATGTCGAGGTTGATCTCTTCGACTTCACGAATGAGGGCGAGGGAGAAGCTTCCGTAGAGACGGGCTATGAAGGGGTTGACAAGGTGCTTCTCACCGAGGAAGAGTCCAAGGTATCCTGGACGGTCAATATCCCCGAGAGCGGCTTCTACAATGTCTCCCTGGAGTACCTGATCCCGGCCTCCAGAGGTGTTGCCGCCGAGCGTGCCTTCTATATCAATGACGAGCTTCCCTTCAACGATGCTCTGAACATTGCCTTCACCCGCATCTGGATGGACGGCGGCGAGAAGCGGGTTGACAACCGCGGCAACGAGATCCGCCCCACGCAGGTGGAGCATTTTGACTGGCAGACTTCTTATCTGAAGGACAAGCTGGGCTACCAGCTCGAGCCTTACAAGTTCTATTTCGAAAAAGGCGAGGCCAAGATTTCGCTTGAGGCGATCAACGAGCCGATGGCAATCCGGAGCCTTACCATCAAGGCAGTGTCCTCCATCCCCACCTACGAGGAATATCTGGCCGACAAGCCGAAGAGCAGTGCTTCGGGTGCGGCGGATTTCGAGACGGTGATCCAGGGAGAGGATGCAACCTATCGTTCCGAATCTTCCCTTTATGCAAAATATGACAGATCCTCCCCGTCCACGACGCCGGGCAGTGTCATGCACACGGTCCTGAACTATACCGGCGGTGACACCTGGAAGAATTCCGGTCAGTGGATCGAGTGGGAATTCGAAGTCCCTGCGGACGGATATTACAACCTGATGATCAAGGGCCGCCAGAACTATCAGCGCGGCGCCGTATCCAGCCGTGCGATCTACATCGACGGCGAGATCCCCTGCCTGGAGATGAAGGAAGTGGCCTTCAAGTACAGCAATGACTGGGAGTGCAAGACCATCTCCGACGCGGAGGGCAATCCCTACAGCCTGTACCTGACGGCCGGCAAGCATACGATCCGCCTGGAGAATACCCTGGGCGGTGTCGGAACGATCCTCACCGAGCTGGAGGATTCCACCTTCCGTCTGAACCAGATCTACCGTAAGCTTCTGGTGCTCACCGGTGCGAACCCCGATAAGTACAGAGATTACAAGATCAATTCCGATTATCCCGAGATCGTTGAGGCGATGGAGATCGAAGAGAAGCGCCTTTACAAGATCGTCGATGACATGACGGCCTTCTCCGGACAGAAATCCGATCAGATCGCCAGCGCACAGACCGTCGCGAACCAGCTGGAGCGTTTCGTAAAGCGTCCCCAGAAGATCACGACCGAGTTCACGACCTTCAAGGATAACATCACCGCACTCGGTACCGCACAGCTCAACATGAGCGAGACCAAGCTGGACATCGACTACATCACCGTGACCGGACAGAATGTGGCGCCGAAGGATGACCGTGCGGGAAGCCTCACCAAGCTCTGGCATGAGATCAAGTCCTTCTACGCTTCCTTCGTGGTCGACTACAACGCGGTCGGCGATGTGTACGAGGGAGAGGACGAGGACGACGTCATCAAGGTATGGGTGCTGACCGGTCGTGACCAGGTCACCATCCTGAAGTCCATGATCGACGAGGAATTCGTTCCGGAGTCCGGCATCAAGGTCAACTGCGAAGTGATCGCGGCCGATGCGCTTCTGAATGCAGTCCTCGCGGGACGCGGACCGAACGTGGTTCTGTCCGTGGGTGCCGATCAGCCTGTGAACTACGCTCTGCGTCATGCGGCTGAGGATCTGACCCAGTTTGACGGATGGGAAGAGGTATTCTCCCATTATTCCAAGAGTTCTTACGAGCAGTACCGTCTGGATGAGCACATCTACGGACTGCCCGAGACCCAGACCTTCAACGTCATGTTCTACCGCAAGGATGTCCTTGAGGAGCTTGGCCTTGAAGTGCCCAATACCTGGGCTGACCTGATCGCGATGCTCCCCACCATCCAGGGCAAGAACCTCACGGTGGGTATCCCCACCGCAGCAGGTGCAAGCAATGTCGGTGCGGCATCTACCTCGACCATGTCCAACATTCCCGACCTTTCGATGTACTTCTCGCTGCTGTATCAGTACGGCGGAGATATGTACAACGAGGCGGGCACCCACACCACGGTAGATACCGAGCAGGGCGTTGCGGCATTCGATGACTATGTCACCTACTTCAACGATTACGGTCTGCCGGTCATCTATGATGCGGTCAGCCGTTTCCGTTCCGGCGAGATGCCGATCATCATCAGCGCATATTCCACTTACAACACGCTGATGGTATCCGCTCCCGAGATCCGCGGACTCTGGGACTTCACCCTGATCCCCGGAACCGAGTACACGGATGAAAACGGTGAGACGTACATCGACCGCTCCGATTTCATCACCGGAAGCGCGACCATGATGATCGCGGAAGAGAATGAAGAGCTCAAGAAGAAGTCCTGGGAGTTCATGAAGTGGTGGGCAAAGCCCGAGACCCAGGTCCGCTTCGGCCGTGAGATTGAGGCACTCCTCGGCTCCTCTGCAAGATATGCGACAGCCAACCGGGATGCGTTCTCGAACCTCAGCTGGAGCAGCAATGATATCAAAGTCCTGAACGAACAGTGGGATTCCACGGTCGGTATCCGGGAGGTCCCCGGCGGATATTATACCGGACGGCACATCTCCAACGCCATCCGTAAGGTAATCAACGAGAAGGACGATTCCCGTGAGACGATCATCGACTATTCGATCAAGATAGACGAGGAGATCATCAAGAAGCGGAAAGAATTTGGTTTAAGTGTCGATTAGTGATAGGAGCAGACCGATGGCAGAATTTTTTCAGAAGTACGTCAAATTAAGAAAACACGAGCTGAAGGTCGCGTGGAAGAAGGCAAAGATGAGTAAGAACTGTTACCTCTTCCTCCTGCCGTATGCGATCCTGTTCACCATGTTCTTCGTCTTCCCGGTGGTAGCGTCGATTTACTTTTCATTCACCTACTACAACATCCTGGAGACACCGAGATTCCTGGGACTGCAGAATTACATCAACCTGATCCTGCAGGACGACATCTTCCTGATCGGACTGAAGAATACACTGATGATTGCCATCATCACGGGACCTTTGGGATACATCCTTTCCTTCCTTTTTGCATGGCTCATCAATGAGCTGCCGAGATGGATCCGCTCCGTGGCGGTCATCATTTTCTACGCACCGTCCATCGCGGGCAACTGCTACATCATCTTCAGCATCTTCTTCAAGGGAGACGCATACGGACATGTGAACGCCTTCCTGATGAGCATCGGCGTGATCGATACCCCGATCCTGTGGCTGATCAACCCGACCTACATGCTTCCGATCTGTATGATCGTCATCCTCTGGATGAGCCTTGGATCCGGATTCCTTTCCTTCGTGGCCGGTCTTCAGGGTATCGACAAATCGCAATATGAAGCCGGATATATGGACGGAGTCAAGAACCGCTGGCAGGAGCTCTGGTTCATCACCCTTCCGAACATGAAGCCCATGCTTCTCTTCGGTGCGGTCATGACCATCACCACCTCCTTCGGTGTCTGCGATGTCACGATGGCTCTTTGCGGATATCCCAGTACCGACTACGCGGCACGTACCATCGTTACCCACCTTTTTGACTACGGTTTCTCGAGATTCGAGATGGGTTATGCATGCGCGATCGCAACGATCTTGTTCTTGATGATGATCTTGGTTAATAAAGCAGTACAGAATCTGTTGAGAAGAGTAGGAACCTGATATGAGCAAAAAGAGAAAAGAAAAGATCGTAGAAGAAAAAGAATACAGGAAGCCGCTGATCAAAAAGCGGAAGCCGAACCGGTCCATTGCGGGAGATGTGGCGCTTTACATTTTCCTGATTCTGATGGCTTACATCATGGCTTTCCCGATCATATTTACGGTCAGCAATTCCCTGAAGCCTCTGGATGAACTGTTCCGTTTCCCGCCGAAGTTCTACGCACAGCATCCCACGCTGGACAATTACGCGGATCTGTTCGTAAACATGGGAAAATCCACGGTAACCTTCTCCAGATACCTGTTCAACACGGTTTTCATCACCTTTGTGGGTACGCTGGGACATCTGATCGTGGCTTCCATGGCGGCCTTTGTGCTTGCAAAGTATGAATTCCCCGGCGGGCAGCTTTTCTTCCGGCTGGCGACGACGGCCCTGATGTTTACCGGTTATGTGACACAGATCCCCAACTACCTGATCCTGAACAAGCTGGGGTGGATCGATACCTACTGGGCCATCATCATACCTGCCTTTGCATCGCCGATGGGTCTGTTCCTGATGAAACAGTTCATGGAAGGCTTGCCGACTTCGCTGATCGAGGCGGCCAAGATCGACGGTGCCAATGAATGGCGTGTCTTTTCCACCATCGTCATGCCGAATGTAAAGCCGGCATGGATGACCCTGATCATCTTCTCGGTTCAGGGACTCTGGAACAACAGAGCCTCCACCTATATTTATTCCGAGGCGAAGAAGACGCTGGTGTACGCACTGCAGCAGATCCAGGCCGGCGGTATCGCACGTACCGGTCAGAGCGCGGCAGTCATGGTGGTCGTCATGGTGGTTCCGATCATCATCTTTATTTTCTCGGAGAGTCAGATCCTGGAAACCATGGCCAGTTCCGGATTAAAAGATTAATCTTGTGAGGTTCGGTATGATAAAACAAATTACCAGAATCGGAGCATTTGCCCTGGCAACCGCGACCCTGGTTGCGGCTGTGACGGTCCTTGTTCCGACAGTGCCGGTACAGGCGGCGGACAGAAGCTACACTTACAATTACGACTATTGGGGGGACGTTCAGGACTCTCCGGATCTGTATTCGGTCTGTAAGGTATTTACTTCCTCCGATTTGAAACTGGATAAGAAATTATTGAATCCGCAGGGGCTTTATGTGCATGACAAGTCTGTCTTCATCTGCGATACGGGTAACAACCGGATCATCGAGCTGGAGCGGACCGCGAGAGAAAGCCTGGAAGTAAAGCGGATCATCGATTCGGTCAGCGGTGTGGAGCCTGCCACACTGGCCGGTCCCACGGATATCGCCATCTCCGAAGAGGGGAATGTATTTATCGCGGACAAGGGCAATGCCAGGATCCTGAAATGTGACAGTGATCTGAATTACATCTCGGAATACTTAAAGCCGAATGATGCGACGCTGGATCAGTCCATTCCCTTCGCACCGAACAAGCTGGTGGTGGATTCCGCGGAGCGTGTCTACTGCATCGCCACCGGTATCAACAAGGGTCTGATCAAGTACGAGGAGGACGGCTCCTTCTCCGGATTTGTCGGCGCTACGCCCGCTTCCTACGATTTCAAGCAGTACATCTGGAAGAAATTCGCGACGCAGGAACAGCTGGCCAAGATGGAAGCCTTCGTCCCCACCGAGTATGACAATATCTTCATGGACCGCAGAGGCTTTATCTACGCCTGCACCGGTTCCGTGTCACAGGAGGATCTGAGGGACGGCAAGGCGGACGCGGTCCGTCAGCTGAATCTGCTCGGCGATGACATCCTCGTGCGCAACGGTGTCTATTATGACGGCAAGTTCCCCGTATACGGCGATCTGTATATGGGAGACGGCGGCGGATACAAGGGACCTTCCTATTTCTCGGATGTCACCTGCTTTGAGAATGATGTTTTCGTCTGCCTGGATAAGAACCGCGGTCGTCTGTTCTCCTACGACGATCAGGGAAAGCTGGTCTTCTGCTGCGGCGGTAACGGCAATATGGACGGTTACTTCCGTATGCCGGTAGCCATGGACCACATGGACTACGATCTGCTGGTGCTCGATCAGCTCGATTGTGCCATCACCCTCTTTACACAGACGGATTTCGGCGCACAGGTCTTTGAGGCCATGGATCTCTTCGACCAGGGCAAGTACAACGAATCCCAGCATGTGTGGGAAGAGGTCATCCGCACGGACGGCAACTATGATCTGGCCTACATCGGCATCGGCCGCGCGTACCTTCGCCAGAAGGATTACAAGAAGGCCATGGAGTATTTCGAGCTCAAGTACGATGCCGACAATTACGCAAAGGCTTATCGCCAGTACCGGAAGATCTGGGTCGAGGAACACATTGTGGCCATTGTGGTCGTGATCGTTCTGCTCCTGGTGATCCCGCTGGCCATCGGACGGTACCGCTACCTGAAATACAAGTTCGAAACATCTGATGCATTCAAATATGATAATTAATGACGGAGAAAAGATATGGCTGCTTCCTTGAAGAATAACGAAAAATGGACAAGGTATAAAAAAAGCCTCAGATATTCCATGTATGTGATCACCCACCCGCTGGACGGCTTCTGGGATCTGACGCATGAGAAAAGGGGAACCTACGCTGCGGCCAATACCATCCTGTTCCTGACGATTCTGGTGAGGATTCTTGCCCTGCGCTATACCAGCTTCCAGTTCATACAGGTATACTGGGAAGAACTTAACATCTTCACCTACATAGCCAGCATTCTTTTCCCCCTGCTGCTCTTTGTGGTCGGCAACTGGGCCCTCACCACACTCTTCGACGGTAAGGGAAGGCTGGGGCAGGTCTACATCGCGACCTGTTATGCGCTGACACCTTATCCGCTGATCAATTTCCCGCTGATGATCTTCAGTAATTTCATCACGGTGGATGAAGCGGAATTCTATTCGGTCCTCGGTATGCTGGCCCTGATCTGGGTGGCCTTCATCGGGATCTTCGGAATGAGCCAGGTGCATGAGTTTTCTTTCGGAAAGAATATCCTGTTCATGGTAGCGACCGTTTTCGCCATGCTGGTCATGATATTCCTTCTGATGCTTTTCTTCAGTATGGTTTCACAGGGTGTTGCATATTTTGTATCGATCACAAAAGAGATGCTATACCGAATGTAGAAGACGGCAGAAGCCGGATCGAAAATCATTGGTAAGATGGAGTTATTATGAGCAGAAAGCATTATAGCGAAGAAAGAAAACAGGAAATCCGGAATGCGGTCAAAAAAGAGCTGAAGGCTCTGATCTTCCCGCTGATCGTTACGGGCCTGCTGGCGGCGGCGATCGTATTTATCATCAATTACCAGAGCGCGCCGAAGGAAGAGGAGATCATCGAGGTACGTGCCTACGACGGCGACGGCAATGATGTCGTGCTGGAGAATGACAGCCTGAAGCTCACGATGGATGCAACGACGACCAATTTTGACCTGACCGTCAAATCCACCGGCAAGGTATGGCATTCCTGTGCGGCGGACGGACTGAACGATCCGCTGGCCATCAACGAGGAGAAGAACAAGCTGATGAGCCCGCTGATCCTGTGCTACGGTACGGACGCAGGTTTGGATACCTACTACGATTCCTATTCGCTCAGTGCCGTGAACGGCATCTACGAGATCGAGCAGGGAGAGGATTATATCCGGGTCGATTATTCCATCGGTAAGGTCGCCAAGGAATTTATCATTCCTCCCATCATCGAGGCGAGCCGTCTGGATGACCTGATCTCCACCATGAGCGTGACGGACCGTGAGAACGTCAAGCAGTTCTACAAGAAATATGATATCAACAACCTGAAGAAGAAGGACAACAAGGAAGAGCTCCTTGCCAATTATCCGATCCTTGAGACGCAGATCTGCTACATTCTCCGTGACGGTCTGAAAGATACCGCCAAGAAGTCCCTGCAGAAGCAGTTTGAAGCGGCGGGATATACCTACGAGGATTATCTGGCGGACAAGGAAAACGATCTGAGCGAGAAGACCAACGAGAACCCGGTATTCAATGCTTCCCTGATCTACCGGCTCGACGGTGACGATCTGATCGTGGAGATGCCGTTTGATTCCCTCGAAAGTAGGAGCGAGTACCCGATCTCTACCGTGAACATCCTTCCGTACTTCGGTGCGGGCGGTGTCGAGGATGAAGGCTATATGCTGGTTCCCGAGGGCGGCGGCTCCCTGATCCGTTTCAACAACGGACGCACCTCCCAGAACCTGTACTATTCCAACCTCTACGGCTGGGATATGGCCATCGAGCGCAAGGCTCTGGTCCACAGCACGCTGGCATCCATGAACGTGTACGGTATCTCCGATACGGAGAATTCCTTCATCTGCATCATGGAGGACGGCAGCTCCTATGCTTCCATCCAGGCGGATATCAGCGGCAAGACCAACAGTTACAACTATGTGACCGCGATCTATCTGATCAAGCCCAGAGAAAAGTATGAACTGGGCCAGCAGTCCAATACGGATATGTATGTATACCTCGAGGATCTGCCCGAGGAGAAGATCGTCAAGCGGTACAGCTTTGTGGATTCCGGCAACTATGTGGATATGGCCAAGGACTACCGGCAGTATCTGCTGGAGAAGTATCCCGAATATCTGACGGAAAATACCGATACTTCCGTTCCCGTGGCCATCGAGATGGTCGGTGCGGTCGACAAGGTCAAGCAGATCGTGGGTGTCCCGGTCTCCAGACCGCTGGCGCTTACCACCTACAAGGAAGCGGAAGATCTGATCGGTGAGCTGAAGGCGAACGGAATGGACAACCTCTCCGTGAAATACACCGGATGGTGCAACGGAGGCGTGAAGCAGAAATACGGCAAGCATGTTCATACCATCGGCGCTCTGGGCAGCCGGAAGGATCTGGAGAGCCTGACCGCCAAGGCGGATGAGCTCGGCGTCAACCTGTACCTGGATGCGATCACCAACTATGAATTCAACAGCAATCTCTTCCACGGCTTCTTCTCCTACAGAGATGCGGCGAAGTTCCTTTCCAAGAAGAGAGCGGAGCTCTACGAGTTCAGTGATGTCACCTACTCCGCAAGAGAAGGACTGAAGAGTTATTTCCTGCTCCACGGAGATACCATCATCGACACGGCAAATACCATGGCTTCTTCCATCAAGGGGTATGGCGCGAATGTGTCCTTCCAGGACATCGGACATGACCTGTCCAGCGACTTCTATCGCAAGGACTATACCAGCCGCGATGAGGCGATGAATATGCAGGCAGCACTGCTTAAGAACCTGCATGACGGCGGCAGCAGGATCATGGTGAATGACTGCAACGCCTATGCACTTCCCTATGTCGACATGATCACCAACATGGATCTGCGGGGGAGCGAATATACCATCCTGGATGAGTGCGTACCCTTCTATCAGATCGCGATCCACGGTCTGGTGGATTACACCGGATTTACCGTGAATACCTCCGGCAATTCCGAGGAAGCGATTCTGTATGCCGCGGAATACGGTGCCGGCCTTCAGTTCTCCCTGATGAAGGAATCGCCCTTCACGCTGCAGAAGACGCTGTACACCCAGTATTACGCTTCCGATTACGATTCCTGGGGCGAGGAGATGTACCGGATCTACAACCGCTTCAACAGCGAGCTGGGACATACCTACAATCAGGAGATCACCGGTCATGACAACCTGACGGAGGATGTCTCGATGACGACCTACGAGGACGGAACCAGAGTCTATGTCAATTACGGTTTCGGCGATTACAGTCTGGATGGTGTAACGGTTCCGGCCAGAGATTATCTGGTGGTAAGATAAGAATCCATTGGAAAGGTCACTTGTTATGAAGAAGAAACAGAAAAACAAACTTGCGGGACTTCAGAAGAGAAAAGCGTTTGCCGGTTATCTTTTCACCGCGCCGTTTATCATCGGCTTTTTGATGTTCATGATCAAGCCCATGTTTGACTCTCTGTACATGAGCTTCTGTGAGGTTACGCTGAGCCCCGGATCGGTCGGCAAAAAATTCATCGGACTGGACAACTATTATCTGGCCTTCCGTGTGGATCCTGATTACGCGCAGTACCTGGTGGATGAATTTTCCAGAATGCTGTTGTACTCGGCTGGTATCATCGTCTTTTCCTTCTTCGTATCCCTGATCCTGAATCAGGAATTCAAGGGAAGAGGCATTGTGAGAGCCATCTTCTTTCTCCCGGTCATCCTGAATTCCGGCGTTATGCTGGGACTTGAGGAGAATAACTACCTGATGGCGCAGATCGCCAACACGGTGGAGGAGGCAACGGCCGGAGTCAGTATGACAGCGGTGCTGCAGAACGTGCTGCGAACCGCCGGCGTCGGTGTCCGGGCCTATGAATGGGTCTTCGAGATCATCGACAACATATACGATGTAGCCGTGGCTTCCGGTATCCAGATCATCATCTTCCTGTCCGGCCTGCAGACGATTCCGGCCAGCATGTACGAGGCGGCGGACATCGAGGGATGTACCAAGTGGGAGAGTCTCTGGAAGATCACCTTCCCGATGATCAGCTCCATCTTCCTGGTCAACTGGATCTATACCATCGTCGATTTCTGTATGAGATCCGACAACGATGTCATGGACAAGATCCAGACCGTTATGATCACCAACCTGAAATACGGTCCCGCATCGGCCATGAGCTGGGCGTATTTCGTGATCATCACCGCATTTATCGCACTCACGTCATTCTTCATCTCCAAGGGGGTATACTACAATGACTAAGATCAAGACAAAGAAGTATAGTTCCTATTGGGATAGGAATGCCAAGTCCGGCGGCTACCTTTTCAAAAAGGATGTGATGAGTGTCCTGATCAGCATCTGCCGCTTCGTGCTTTTGTTCGGCCTGTGCTTTTTGATCCTGCAGCCGATCCTGAACAAGATCTCCGTCAGCTTCATGGCGGAGGAAGATCTGTACAACCCGATCGTCGTCAATATTCCGATTCACTTTACCGGTGAGAATTACAAGACGGCGGCTACGATCATGAAGTATGGCGAGGGACTGGTCAATTCCACCATCGTTTCCCTCACGATCGCCCTGCTGCAGACGGCGATGTGTACCATCGTGGGATACGGCTTTGCCAGATTCAATTTCCCGCTCAAGAAGCTCTGGTTCGGATGTGTGCTCGCACTGATCATCATCCCGCCGCAGGCCTTCTCCAGTTCCCTGTACCTGCACTTTTCCTACTGGGATTTCCTGGGGATCGCAAAGCTGATCACCGGGTCGGGGATCAACCTGCGCGGAAGCGTGCTTCCCTACTACCTGATGAGTGCCACCTGCATGGGACTTAAGAACGGTCTGTACATTTACCTGGTAAGGCAGTTCTTCCGCAATATCCCTATCGACCTTGAAGAGGCTGCTTACGTGGATGGTTGTGGCATGTTCAAGACCTTCACCCGCATCATGCTGCCCCAGTCCAAGCCGATCATCACGTCCTGCTTCCTGTTCGCACTGGTATGGCAGTGGACGGACGGCTATTATTCCAAGCTCTTCCTCGGCGGCAAGGTGCTGGTAAGTACATCGCTTGCAACGGTTGTCGACTCCCTCGGCGTGTACATCGCGCGTCAGCAGGGCTCCGTCAACGAGCAGGTGAGCGTTTCCACACAGCTTTCCAACTGTATCCTGTCCACCGGTACGTTGTTAATCGTTGTACCGATCCTGATGGTTTACCTGTTTGCCCAGAGAGCATTTGTGGAAAGTATTGCAAGTACGGGCATTAAGATGTAAAATAGGGGTTAGGTTTGTTAATCGATTTATAATCAGTGCGGCTCATGAAGCCCGGAAAGCATTATTTCATCGGCTGCGCTTGTTTATAAAGTGGCAATTGTGCCAATTTTAAAGGAGGGTGAATTATTATGAGAAGACCTGTGACCAAAAAGGTTCTCGCAGCTTTCATGACGGCTGCCATGACCATGAGCCTGGCTGCCTGCGGCGGAACCGCTAACGAGCCTGCAGCTGAGCCTGCAGCAGAGCCCGCAGCAGAGCCTGCAGCAGAGCCTGCAGCAGAGCCCGCAGCAGAGCCTGCAGCAGAGCCCGCAGCAGAACCTGAAGAGGAAGTATCTCAGTACACGGTGATCAAGGATCCCGCTACCGGCGAAGCTTATGACCTGGGCGGCATCGAGGTTACCATCCGTGACTGGTTCTCCAACGACGATCCCAAGGAAGCTCAGACCGATTATGAAGAGGCTCTGTATGAGTATCGTGATTGGATCCAGGAGACCTACAACTTCAAGGTTCACACCGTGACCATGGGCGACTGGGGTTCCGGTGCTCAGGATTTTGTTGATTATGTTTCCGCAGGCGGAGACGATGAGAACTATGTATGGACCATCCACAGCGGCGATGCAACCCTGCTTCAGGCTTGCAAGAGCGGTCTGTGCTATGACCTGGCTACTCTGGATTGCCTTGATTTCTCCGATGCGAAGTATGTTGCGAACGGATGCCACAACATCTACACCTTCGGCAGCAGCATCTATGGTATGCATGCAGGCCCTGCAGAGCCCAGAACCGGTGTCTACTTCAACAAGAGACTCCTTACCGAGGCTGGTATCGATCCCGACAGCATCTATGATATGCAGGCAAATGACACCTGGACCTGGGATGCATGGGAAGAGCTGCTGGCTCAGGCACAGCGCGATACCGATAACGATGGTACCATCGATATCTGGGGTCTGTGCGTAAACGAAGGCGTTGCTACTTCCGCAGCAGTATTCTCCAACGGTGGATGCTATGTCGGTCAGGATGCTGACGGCAAGTACACCTACGAGATCGAGAGCCCTGAGACCGTTGAGGCTCTGGAGTGGATTCTCCACATCTTCCAGACCTACGACTGGAACGGCCCTGTAGATGAGGAAGGCAATGCTGCAGCATGGGATTACTATCAGGGACAGTTCCAGAACGGCGGCGCTGCATTCCTGGTTGACCAGCAGTACTGCGCTACCCCCGGCAACCTGCTTGCTGATATGGAAGACGAGCTCGGATTCGTTATGTTCCCGAAGGGACCTAAAGGATCTCTGATCCAGACCGCACAGGATAACGTTTACGTTATCCCCGGCTGCTATGATGCAGACAAGGCTTGGAAGTGCGCATTCGCATTCGATGTTTGGAATGAGCTTGTTCCCGGCTATGAAGATTACAATCCGTTCATCAATACGACCAGAACCGGTAACTTTGATGAGAGAGCTTGTACCGAGACCGTACCTCTTATGGGTGCTAACTCCACGGTTGAGCTGCAGAACGTTATCCCGAACAACGGCGACTTCATGAATGGTCCTTTCCTGTGGGCAATCGGACCTGATACCACTCAGACCATTTCTGAGATCCTTGATGGCGTCAGAGATATCGCTAAGCAGTACATCGATGAAGCTAACGCTGCTCAGTAATTACCGCAAAGTAGTTAACTGAATCACTTAGAAAAGGACAGTGTTTTCCGGGCGCTGTCCTTTTTTTTGCCCGCGTGCGGGCGTATTGGCAAATATTGAAAAGCGAAAGGCAATACTTAAGTGGCGCTCCGATCCGAAATCCTTTATGATGCTTTTTGGATTGTTCGGAGCGCATCCGGACCTTACCGTTAGAAAGAAATCTGGAGCAAGTTATGAACATGCGAAACGCAATGAAAACAGGTATCCTGGTCCTTGCAATAGGCTGCTTATGTGCCTGCGGATCGGATTATGAGATGCCCGACGTGGTGGTCGATTCGGAGGAGGAAGTGATCTCCTACAGCCTGGTGACCGCTCAGGTGGACGATGTGGTGCTGACCAAGAGCATCGACTGCATCTTTGAGCAGACCAACGCGCAGGAGGTTTCCTTTGATTCCACCGGCAAATATGTCGACAAGGTCTATGTCCGGGAAGGGCAGGAAGTAAAGAAGGGAGATCTGCTCTGTGAGCTGTCCTCGGGAGCCCTCGAGGAGGACATCGAACGGCTGGACTACCAGGTCCGGCGTAACGAGCTCCTTTTGGGCTATACGGACATGGATGAGAGTCTGGAGATCCAGGATCTGTACATTGCGGGATTTGCCGATGCCGATTCGGTAGGCAGCGTGAAGGAACGCTACGACAGGCAGCGGCAGCTCCTGGGGGATTCGCTGGAATTTGACCGGCAGGAGCTGGCCGAGAAGCGAAAGGAACTGAAAGCCAGCCGCGTCTATGCGCAGATGGACGGCAAGGTCTACAAGCTCAAGAGCCGTCTGGAGGGATCCACGACCAGGGAGGCGGAAGTCATCATGACGATCGTGGACAATTCCAGCGCACTCTTTACCGTGCAGGGCGTGGAGGACCGGGATCTTTTCCGGGAGGGAGAGCCGGTCAATATGAAGGTCAGCTATTCCACGGCTTCCGGTGATTACATTCTGCTCCCCTATGAGATGGATCAGTGGACTGACAAGATGAGTTTTTCGATCTACACGGGGCCTGACGGCATGACGCCGGAGGTGGGAGCGCGCGGAACGATCACGATCCCGGTCGAAAGCAGGGAGCAGGTGCTTTCCATTCCGCTGGATGTACTGCATATAGCGGGAGACAAGGCATTTGTTTATACCCTCTCCCCGGAGAATAACCGGGAGATTCGTTATGTGGAAATCGGCCTGAAGGGCGACGACAGGGTGGAGATCCTGAGCGGCCTGACGGAAGGCGAAAAGGTAGTCAAGAAATGATGAGAAAGAAGCTTTTACAAATATCCATAAGTGCGCTTCTGGCGCTGAGCCTTCTCGCCGGCTGCGGCAGTGCGCCGGCCGATGAGGAAGAGGTGGAGCTGATCGAGCCGGTGGGTGTGACAGCGGATTACGCGGTCGTGACCAGGAGGGATCTTCAGACGGTGAAGATCTTAAACGGCAAGGTGGTTCCGGCGGTTTCCGAGGTTACCTTTTCCAGCGGACAGAATTTCAAAAAGTACGGCAATATGCCCGGGATGAACGTCCGGGCGGGCGATGTCATCGTATACGGCTCCACAGAGAATATCGACAACCAGATCAAGGATCTGCAGGAGCAGATGGATGCCGCAAGCGAGGACATGACGGATTATCTGTCCGAGACGAATAAACAATTAGCGGAATATATCCAGCATGAAAAGAACTGCGCCGATGTCATGGACAGCTTTGACGGCATGACGGAGGAAGAGCGTGAGAATTACGAGAACTATGACAGCGAGTATGAGAAGTACCGGCGTATCTACCAGCAGGCGACCGCACAGCGGGAAAAATGCGAACAGGAGCTGAAGAAAAAGACGGAGCTCTACGCGCTGGACAGCGAATATAACCAAAAGAAGCTCCGGCGTCTTCAGAAAAAGCGCGAGGATGTCCTGGCCCTTGCTCCGGTGGACGGAACCGTGGTGGCGATCAATTATTTTGACGAGAACAACTGGGTGGCCAAGGAGACACCGGTCGGTGCGGTCGGAGATCTGAATGCACTCGAGCTCAAGACGGATCAGGTCTTTGAGAGTGAGGTCAAGCGCGCGGAAGATGTTTTCGCCATCGTAAACGGCAAGCGCTACGAGGTGGAATTCAAAAAGTCGGAAAGCACGGCTTCCTCCGAGGGGGAAACCGCCTCGGCGGACGGATATGCGACCTTCCTGATGGACGATCCCGCACATGAGGTGAAGGCCGGTGATTTTGGGATCGTGGTCCTGGTCGCCAGACAGGAGAAGGATGTGCTGAGCGTTCCGAAGGACGCGATCAATACGGATTCCGACGGCACCTTCGTCTACCGGTATGAAGGCGATACGACCGTATTTACACCGGTGAAGACCGGGCTGAGCGCGGGCATGTTCACGGAGATCGTATCGGGACTCGAGGAAGGGGACCGCGTGGTTTCCGAGTACCGGGTGACCGCCGGCGACCGGACGACGACGCTGCAGAAGGGACGCATTTACACGACGTTCAAGCAGAACGGATATCTTTTCTATTCCCAGAATGAATGGATCAAAAATCCGGTCGAGTACGGCACGGCCTACCTCGATGAGATCAAGGTCCAGCAGTACGAGCGGGTGGAGAAAGGGCAGACGGTCGCCGTCATCCGCGTCAAGCCGAATGCGCTCGAGATCGCGCGGAGCGAACGGACGCTTCTGCGCGCGCAGGAGGATCTGGCAGAGCTCGTCCGGACCAATGTGAATGACAGCAATGCAAAGCAGATCAAGCGCCAGAACCAGACCATCGCCGATCTGCAGAAGAAGATCTCCGAAATGAAAGCGGATGCGGCTACCACCGAGGTGAAGGCACCCTACAGCGGGATCATCACGGGGATGATCCAGTTTGAGGAGGGAGATATCCTGCAGAAGGACGGCCGGGTGGTCCAGATCTCCTCGGAGGACAACTGCTATGTCGTCTGCGAGGATGAGAACGGACAGCTGACGGTGGGGAACGAGGTTCTGATCTCGTATTCCGACAGCAATATCGGAACGATCAGCGCAAGAGGAGATGTGGTGACCGTGGCGCCCTGCGCGCTTTCCAAGAGTCTGACAACCGGCTATACGCTGATGAAGGTCTCACCGGAGGATATGACCACACTTTCCGGCATCAATCAGGGCGCCGGAGGCTGGTGGATGCGTGCCTTTTTCACGATCACCTCGGAAGTCCGTTCGATGGACAATGTCCTTCTGGTACCCAAGACAGCGGTGAAGCTCGAGGGCGGCGTGACCTATGTCAAGGTGAAGGATGCGGACGGCAGAGCGGAATATGTCAGCTTTATCGCCGGCGGTTCCGACAACAATAATTACTGGGTCGTAAGCGGCCTGTCTGAAGGAATGACGATATGTTTGGAGTAATGTTGCAAAAAATGTGGCATAAGAAGTGGATGAATATCTGCCTGCTGCTGGGCTGTATTCTCCTTACGGCGACGGTGGTCAGCTTTCCGATCTACCGCACCGCAGCTTATGACCGCATGCTGATCGATCAGTTTGATGATTACAGCGTATCCGAGGGAAAGCTTCCCACGCAGCTGACCGGAAACGCTTCCGTCAAAAAGGAGCTGGAGGGCAAGACCATCACCGTCATGGAGCAGATGGGAGACTATGTCTGCGATCTGCTTGGGGTGGATATGCTGGAGAATTTTGTCTACCTTAACCTCACAGCCAATACCATGAGCTCGGATACGGGCCGCGGCGATGCCAAAGAGCTGAATATCAAGCTGGGCAGTATCGAGGGACTGGATGCGCATACCAAAATGCTCAGCGGTGAGATGTATTCCGAGAGCGGCTACACCGAGGACGGCGCCATCGAATGTGTGGTCAGCCAGTCCTGCCTGGTGGACAAAAAGCTCCTGGTGGGAGAGTATTTTACCTTTGACAACCTGCGCCTTCCGGGCGGGGACAAGATCCGTGTCTACATCAAGGGCATTTATGATGCGGCGGACAGTTCCGACTATTTCTGGTGCATCAAGCCGGAGAAGCTGAATGAGACCATCCTCTGCAATCCCGCCGTGTTCCATGCGAACTTTACCGGGGAGAATGCGCACAAGTACTCGCTTGGCATCACCAATACGGTCATGTTTGATTACAACGATCTGACCGCTTCCGATGTGGAGCGGATCGAGACCGCAACGGAGTATCTGCTGACGAAGAGCACCTACAAGAGCGTTCTCAAGGAGCCGGATTTCGTGCAGGTCCTGAAGGATTATGACGTGCGCATCAAGCGGATCAACGCCACCCTTCTCATTCTGCAGATCCCGATCCTCGCGATGCTGGCCACCTTTCTTCTGATGATTTCCGGCCAGATGTACGAGATGGAGAAAAATGAGATCTCGGTCATCAAGAGCCGCGGCAGCTCCAGATTCCAGATCATCCTCCTGTATTTCTATCAGGGGCTGGTCATCACACTGTCCGGCGGTCTGATCGGGCTCCCGCTCGGCGCGCTGATCGCAAAGCTCCTCGGTTCCACGCGCAACTTCCTGCAGTTTGATTTTAACAAGACACTGGGCGTGGCCTACACGCCCGAGACCTTCCTGTATCTGGGCGGCGCGGTGCTGGTATGTCTGCTCAGCATAACGATCCCGTCCATCCGGCATTCCAAGGTGACCATCGTCAAGCTCAAGCAGTCCAAAGCGCTTCGCAGGAAGGCCTGGTGGGAGAAATTCTTCCTCGACATCGTACTGCTCGGCGCGTCCCTCTACGGGTACTACTCCTTCAGCAAGAACGGCGGGAATCTGTCCAATGCCGTCATGGCGGGAGAGAGCATGGATCCGCTGCTCTACATCAGCTCGTCCCTCTTCATCCTCGGCGCCGGGCTGTTCTTCCTTCGGATCCAGCCCTGGCTGGTCCGGCTGATCTACCTGATCGGCAACCGGAAATGGGGCCCCGCCAGCTATGTCTCCTTCATGGAGAATATCAAGAACGGACGCAAGCAGCAGCTGATCATGCTGTTTCTGATCATGACGATCTCTCTTGGCATGTATCACGCGACCGTCGCGCGGACCATTCTGCAAAATGCCGTCACCAACACCGCTTACCTGTCCGGCTGCGATGTCATCATCAAGGAAAAATGGCAGGAGATGACGGACCGTTACGGTACGCCGACCGGTGATTATATCGCTCCCGACTACGCAAAATACAATTCTCTGGAAGCGGCGGAGAGCTATACCCGCGTGATCTATGACCCCAATGCGACCCTGAAGGGATCGGACAAGAGCGTCACGAAGATCACGGCCATGGGCATCAGCACGAAGGAATTCGGATCCATCACCATGGTGGACCGGAGCTTTCTCGGCGGAAAGCATTACTATTCGTATCTGAATGATCTCGCTGTGGTGGAAGACGGAGTGCTGGTATCCTCCAATGTCGGCTCCAAGCTGGGCTATGCGGTCGGTGACAGCATCACCTTCTACAATGTGAAGGACAAAAATGTCACCTGCAAGATCGTCGGATTCATCGATTATTTTCCGGGCTATTCCCCGGTGGAAAACGGGCTGAACCCGGACGGGACCGCTTTTACCAACGACAATTACCTGGTGGTGGCGCATTACGATTATCTGAACAATAAGTGGGGAACCTACCCTTACGAAGTGTGGATGAAGCTGAAGGATGGGTACTCCTCGCTGGATGTCTACCGCTGGATGGAGGACAACGATGTCAACCTGAGCAAGTTCGTGGACGGGGAGGCCAAGATGAATGCCACCCTTTCGGATCCGCTGCTGCAGGGTACCAACGGTGTGCTGACCATGGGCTTTGTGGTCACGATCATTCTCTGCGCGGTCGGCTATCTGATCTACTGGGTGATGTCCATCCGCGAGCGCGAGCTGATCTTCGGTGTGCTCCGCGCTTCCGGTCTGCACAAGCGGGAGATCTTCCACATGCTGATCAATGAGCAGATTTTCTCGGGACTGTTCTCGGTGCTGGCCGGCATCGGGATCGGGAAGCTGACCTCGACGCTCTTTGTACCGATCCTCCAGCAGGCGTATGCCTCCGAGAATCAGGCACTGCCGATGCGTCTGTATGTCGTTGCTTCCGACATGTACAAGCTGTACGGCGTGATCGCGCTGGTCATGCTCACCGCCATCGGTGTGCTGATCGGTATCCTGTCCCGTATGAATGTAACCAAGGCACTGAAGTTAGGTGAGGAATAATGAGTACAGAACTGGTAATCAATGCGGAGGGGATTACCCGGGTATTCCCCGTACCGGGCGGTGAATTTACCGCATTAAAAGGAATCAATGCGCAGGTGCCGAGGGGGACCTTTGCCATTCTGAAAGGGCGCTCCGGTTCCGGCAAGACGACGCTGATGAACATCATCGGAACGCTGGACGATCCAACGGAAGGTGCCGTGTATCTGAACGGTACCGCGATCCGGGACCTTGGCGCGAACGAACGTGAGAATCTGCGCAGGAGGGACATGGGATTTGTCTTTCAGTCCGTGTCCCTGATCCCCTCGCTTAACGCGTTCCAGAATGTGGAATTTTCCATGCGCATGGCGGGGATCGCCCCCGGCCGGGAACGCAACCGGCGCGTGGAGGAATGTCTGAATCTCGTCGGGCTGCACAAGCGCATGAATCATATGCCGGCCGAGATGAGCGGCGGTGAGCAGCAGCGTGTGGCCATCGCAAGAAGTCTTGCGCACAGCCCGAAGCTGATCCTGGCGGACGAGCCGACCGCGGAGCTGGATTCCGCGATGGCGACCCGCGTGACGGAGATCTTCAAGGAGATGACGCGCAAGGAGGGGATCACGGTGCTGATGACCACGCACGATGTCGGCCTCATGGATGCCGCGGACATGATCATCGAACTGGAAAACGGGGTACGGATCAATGGCTGAGACAGAAAAGGAAGTAATGATTCAGGCCGATGGTCTGGTAAAAATCTATAAGACGAAGGAGACCGAGGTTCTCGCGCTGCAGGGGCTCGACCTCACGGTAAACACGGGCGAGCTCACGGCGATCATCGGCAATTCCGGAAGCGGCAAGTCCACCTTCCTGAACATGATCGGCGGACTGGACAAGCCCAGCGCCGGCGCGCTCTGGGTGGCGGGTAAGAACCTTTTTACCATGACCGAGCATGAGCTGATCGGCTACAAGCGGGACACGGTCGGATTTGTGTGGCAGAACAACGGAAGAAATCTTCTGCCCTTTCTTTCCGCGCTGGAAAATGTTATGCTTCCCATGAGCCTTTCCAGTCAGAAGCAGAAGCGCGACAAGGCGCTGCAGCTGCTGGAGATGGTCGGCATGAGCCACAAGAAGAACAGCCGCATGAACATGCTCTCCGGCGGTGAGCAGCAGAGGATCGCGATCGCCATCGCTCTGGCAAATTCGCCCAAGCTTCTTCTGGCGGATGAGCCGACCGGAAGCGTGGATTTCAAGACGGCGGATTATATTTTCGATGTCTTTACCGAACTCAACAAGAACGGACAGACGATCCTGATCGTCACCCACGATATGGCCCTCTCCAAGAAGGTGAAGCGTGTGGTGGCCATCCGCGACGGCAAGATCAGCTCGGAGCGCGTGCTCAAGGAGGCCTATACCGACCGCCTCCGGGAGAGCGGCATCGACTGGCGGCACGAGGATACCCAGGAGGAATTCGCCGTGCTCGACCGTGCCGGCCGTGTGCAGATCCCGCAGGAGCTCATGGAGACACTGAATCTGAGTGACAATAAGGTCAAGATCCTGACCAGGGATGGAGATATTATCATTCAGAATCCGAACAAGGAAGAGAAATAATCAGCAGGAGGAAAGCATGGAAAAAGCAAAAGCCAGATTTCATTTGCCGGGGCTTCGGTTCAACTACCCTTTGAACATGATGTGGTCGAGTCTTCTCGAGGAGAAGCCCGAGTGGTTTCGGGAGGGAGTCGAGATCGGATCCTTCTTCGGATGCTTTCCCGTCGCGCTCTGGAACGGCGGCCGTCTGATCCAGCACGATCAGTGCGACCGGGCCTTTATCGAGAACGCGGTCAAAAATATCAATGCCCGCGGCATCCCGGTCCGCTACACCTTCACCAATCCGCTGATCACGAAGGCGGATCTGGACGATCCGTACTGCAATTTCTGCATGGACGTGGCCAATAACGGCATGAACGAGGTCATGATCATGAGCCCCGTGCTCGAGGAATACCTCCGCGAGAAATATCCGAATTTTGCCTACAACAGCTCGACCTGCAAGGAGCTGAAGAGCGTGGACGATATCAATCGCGAATTCGAGAAGGACTACAAATATGTGGTCCTGGATTACAATCTCAACAACCACTGGGAGTACTTGAGCGCGCTGACGCATCCGGAGCGCCTCGAGGTCCTGGTCAACACCCTCTGCGAGCCGGCCTGCCCGCGCCGCGGGGAGCATTACCGCCAGATCGCGAAGGACCAGAAGACGGTGCTCTTAAACCGCAAGCTTCCGCCTGACAAGCAGATCCCCATCAAGGAATGGTTCTGCAAGTACGGCGAGTTCAACTGCGTCTGGACGATCCAGGATTACCCGACCTTTATCAAGCCCGAGGACATCTGGGAAAAATACATCCCCGCGGGCATCGTCAATTTCAAGATCGAGGGGCGGACCGCGAACCTGTTCTCCCTGGTCGACACCTATTGCTATTTCATGATAAAGCCCGAATACTTCGGGGAGGCAAGGCTTTTCCTGCTCAAGAATCTGCAGGCATCCCGCGTGATCCACGTGTCCAGACCCAAGCCGGCCCCCTTCGTATAAAGGAGAAAAAACATGTCTGTTATCGCTAAAAATCCCATTCTGCCCGGTTTTTATCCGGACCCTTCCATCTGCGCGGTGGGAGAGGATTTCTATCTGGTCAATTCGTCCTTTGCCTATTTTCCGGGGCTTCCCATTATGCACAGCCGTGATCTGGCGCATTGGGAGCAGATCGGAAACGCGATGGACCGCAATTCCCAGCTTCCGCTGGAGAAGGCGGATGTGTCCCAGGGCCTGTTCGCACCGACGATCCGCTACCATGACGGCCTCTTTTACATCGTCTGCACCAATATCAGCCATGGCGGCAATTTCGTGATCACGGCCGAGGAGCCGGAAGGTCCCTGGTCGGAGCCGCATTACCTCGCGGGCGCGGACGGGATCGACCCTTCGCTCTTCTTCGACGAGGACGGCAAGTGCTATTACACCGGCACCCATCCGAACAAGGACGGCTGCAGATACAACGGCGATTATTATATCTATGTGCAGGAGCTGGACCTTACGACCTTCACGCTCGTCGGGGAGCGCCGGGATATCTGGAACGGCGCGATGCGGGACTGCCAGTGGCCGGAGGGACCGCACCTTTACAAGGTGGACGGGGTCTATTATCTGATCCACGCTGAGGGCGGCACCGGACCGAACCATGCCGTCTGTGTCGCACGCTCCGGGGAGGTCTTCGGACCTTACGAGACGAATTTCAACAATCCGATCTTTACGCACCGCCATCTGGGCAAACGCTATCCGATCCAGTATGTCGGACACGCCGATCTCGTCCAGACGATCGAGGGGGATTTCTACATGGTCATGCTGGCGACGCGCCCGGTGCGCGGCAAGACGACCATGGGGCGGGAGACCTTCCTCGCACGCGTGGAATTTGAGGATGGCTGGCCGGTGGTCAATCCCGGGCTCGGCATATTGTCGGATGAGCTGGTGGTGAACCTTCCGGAATATGAGCCGGTCTGCGATTACGGCCTGACGCCGATGTCCTTCAAGCAGTACAATTTTGCCAAGCTGCAGAGCCTGCCCTTCTCCTTTATGACGCTCCGCAATCCGGCCGGGGATCTCTACCGCCTGGATGAAAACGGACTGAACCTCAAATGCGAGCGGGGGAAGACCTCGATGCTCTGCATCCGCCAGGACTCCCATACCTTCGAGGCGTCCGTGGTGCTGAACGCGAAGGAGCTCTTTGACGGTGCGCTGGCGGGACTGATCCTGTTCCAGAACACGGAGAACCATCTCCGGATCGAGTATGCGGGCTTCCGGGCCACCGCGATCCTGACGCAGGGCGGGGTGGAGACCAGGATCGCAAGTGAATTTGTCACCGATACCACCGCAACGCTGATCATCTCCGTGAGCGGAACGCAGGCGGAACTCCTGGTGGGTGCGGGGGATCTTGTGCATACCCTGGCGGAGGAGGTGGATGTCTCCCGCCTCTCCACGGAGGACGCGGGCGGCTTTGTCGGCTGCACCATCGGCATGTATGCCTCCATGGATCCGGATGTGCCTTCCAATCCGGCCGTCTCCGGGGATGTCTATGCATGCTTTAAGACCTTCTCCTATCGGCCGTTTGAGCCTTCTGCGGAGGAGGACGGGGAAGAGGAGACCGCAGTAGAGACGGAAGAGTGAGCGGCCCTTTTCGGAAGATCAAGTTTTGGAAAGACGGGGATAACTATGGGAGAATCCAGAGAAGAGAAGGGAACGAGGGATGTCTATTGGCATCTGCCCGGATTTTGCGTCTTTTTTTACCTGAATCAGATCATCATCCATCTGATGCGGGAGCATCCGGAAAAATTCATGCCGGGCTATCATGTCGGCAGCGTCTACGGGACCTTCCCGGGCGCGATCTGGAACGGCGGACGGGCCGTGATCGGTTTCTCGGCGAAGGGGGATATGGAGAAAATCCTTGAGACCTACGACAGGCTCGAGGTGCCGGTGCGCTTTACCTGGACCAATTCCCTGATCGAGGAAAAGCATCTGAATGACACCTACTGCAATCTGATCATGGAGCTTGCGGACAACGGGCGAAACCAGGTGCTGGTCAATCGTCCGGTGCTCGAGGATTATCTGCGAAGAACCTATCCGAACTACAAATTCATCTCCTCCACCACCAAGCGGATCACCACGCTCGAAGGGGTTCTGGAGGAGTTAAAACGCGACTATCTCCTTACGGTGCTTGACTATGACCTGAACAAAAATGAGGAAGTGCTGAAGGCGCTCGAGCCCTGCGCGGACAAGATCGAGATCCTTGTGGACGAGATCTGCTATCCGGGCTGCAAGAAGCGCGCGGACCATTACCGCGCGGAATCCCTCTGCCAGCTCACCTTCGACAAGGGAACGCCCTTCCCCTGCCCGAACCGCACGCAGCGTCCCTCCTTCGAGGAGGCAAAAAAACGTCCCGCCTTTCTGGGGCGGGAGGATCTGCCGGCGTACATCGACCGGGGGTTTGTGAATTTCAAGATCGTCGGGCGCGGCCTGCCGATGGATATGGTGCTGGACTCCTATCTGTACTATCTGACGACGGATGAGGGGAGAGACTGGGTGCGGGAGCGCACGGAGAAGGACCTGACCCGACTCGGCGTGCGGCGATGAGAGCCGCACGCCGAGTTTTGTTTGTTCGGTGCTTACTGAGTTTTTTTGATGATTTTAAACGGTCTTTGTCCGCGAAACCGCCCGCCGGTGTTACTCGGTCAGTGTCAGATCCAGGACCACCGGATTGTGATCCGTGCAGGCAAATTCCAGATCGAGATTCTCCAGCCGATCCACCTGCACATTTGCGGAGACGATGAAGCCGTCGATCACATAGAACTGGAAATTCTTTTTATTTTCCCCGGTATAGGAACGGTCGAGGGAACGGCAGCTGGGGTGCGAAGCATCCATACACAGGTCGAAGGAGCCTGCAAAGTCCGCTTCGTCTATGATGCCGGGCGCCCAGAGACCTTCCTGCGCCGGATAAGCGCTCAGATCCACATTGGAGAAGGTCTGGTTGAAATCCCCGCCGGCGATGATATAATTGCCCTTCTTATTCTCGGCCTGCAGGACATCCAGCAGCATCTGGGTCTGGGCGATCTTGCCTTCGCCGCTGTCATAGGCCTCAAGATGGAGGTTGATCAGCACCAGTTCCCGGTCGCTTCCCTCGAGCGGTACGCGCGAGATGAGAAGACATCTCTTCAGATTGGCGGTGCGCACCGGCCAGGAGAACGGGCAGGGGAGCGTTATGCGCTCCGCGGAGGAGATCCCGTAATCGGAGAGCGTCATAATACCGGACTCCACCTTTCCGATCGGCGGAACCGGGTAGGGAACGATTTTTACTTTAAAATTGTACGCGAAAGCGGAAGACGCATGAGAGAGCTCGCCTGCAAAATAAGACTTTTCATTGATTTTCCGCGAGCGCGAGGAGCTCACATCCGTCTCCTGCAGGAAGATGACCTGCGGAGCAAGGTCCTTAAGCTGCGCCGTGATCCCGGCGAGGTTCTGACGGATCCGCGCTTCATCCGCGGTATAGACGGAGGATCCTCCGTCCATGAAAAAGTCCGCGTTGTCGCCGAGGGCGCCGTAGCCGACATTCCAGGAGACGATGCGGAGACTGTCGCCGACGGACACAGCCGCGGGAGACTGGTTTCCCGTCTCGACCGCAAGGTCTTCCGTGTCATCCGGGCGGTATTCCGCGATGGTCAGATATCCGAAGAGCAGGACGGCCGCCAGGACAACGGTGCCCAGCAGGATGCCGATCCCTTTTGCGATGTTTTTCAGAAGCTTCATGGTTTTCTCCGTTCTTTGTGTTTTGGCAGCAGCGCTGTTTTGCGGCGCGGGGAGCTGCCGTTTTTTATTGTATCATGCCATGCGCCTTTGTGGGAAGATACTGCGTCCGGGAAGATGTGCGGGCGTAGGAAAAAGTGGCAGACAGTGGCAAACGGGGCGGGCGCGAGCGACTTGTGCAAGTGGCCCGATAATGCTAGAATGAGCGCGGAAGTATGTGAAAAGGAGGCAGGTCATGGTGCAGTACAGAAAAATCATACTCGGAGATCCGCTGGAGACGGAAGCGGTGGTAGAGCAGCCGGAAGCGGAGCAGTGGGAGGAAGCAGGCGGACTGCCGGGCTTTCTGCTGGGCAGAGAAAAGAAGATCCTTCGCTACAAGATGCGCGATTCCCAGCTGGTCTACGGCCTCGGGGAAACGGTCCGCGGGATCAACAAGCGCGGCTGGAAGTATGTATCCGACTGTTCCGATGAGACGAATCATACCGAGGACCGCAATTCTCTGTACGCAGCCCAGAATTTCCTGCTGATTTTTGATGAGCAGGGGGCACAGGCTCTCTTTGTGGACACCCCCGGCCGTGTGATCTTTGATATCGGGTTTACCCATGCAGCCTCGCTGGAGATCACCCTGGATGACCTGGATGCCGCATTCTATTACGCGGAAGGATCCGATCCCCTCGAACTGATCCGGGAGTTCCGCCGCATCATCGGTCCGAGCTATCTGCCGCCGAAGTGGGCCTTCGGCTATGGACAGAGCCGCTGGGGATACAAAAATGAACAGGACATCCGCCGTGTGGTGGAAGGGTACGAGAAGGCCGGCATTCCGCTCGATATGGTCTACCTGGACATCGATTACATGGATCATTTCAAGGATTTCACCGTCGACTCGGAGGCGTTCCCGGATCTTCCCGGCTTAGTCCGCGAGATGAAGGAAAAGGGCATCCATCTGATCCCGATCATTGACGCGGGTGTCAAGATCGAAGACGGCTATCCGGTCTATGAGGAAGGCGTAAAAGAAGGATATTTTTGCAAAAAGGAAGACGGAGAGGATTTCCGTGCGGCGGTCTGGCCCGGGCTCGTGCATTTCCCGGATGTCTTAAATGACAAGGCGCGGGAATGGTTCGGCGATCAGTACCGGTTCCTTCTGGATATGGGGATCGACGGCTTTTGGAATGACATGAACGAGCCGACCCTCTTCTATACCGAAGAGCATCTGGAGGAGGTCTTCCGGAGGCTGGAGGAGATGCGCGGGCAGGAGATGGACATCTGGAAATTCTTCGAATTCGGCGATCTGACCGGATCGATCTCGAGCCGCGCGGAGGATTACCAAACCTTCTATCATGATTTCCGCGGCCGGAAGGTGCGCCATGACAAGGTACACAATCTCTATGGATATTACATGACCCGTGCGGCGGCGGAGGCTTTCCGGAGACTGGCGCCGGACCGTGAGATCCTGCTTTTCTCCAGAAGCTCCTATGTGGGCATGCACCGCTACGGCGGCGTCTGGACCGGGGACAACAAGTCCTGGTGGAGCCATCTGCTCCTGAACCTGCAGCAGCTTCCTGCCCTGAATATGTGCGGCTTTCTCTACAGCGGCGCAGACACCGGCGGCTTTGGCTCCGACTGCACCGAGGATCTCATGATGCGCTGGGTGGAGCTGAGCATGTTCACGCCCCTGTTCCGCAACCATGCGGCGCTCGGAACCCGCGTACAGGAGCTCTACCGCTTTGAGGAGCTCGCGCCCGATTTCGCCAATCTGATCCGTCTGCGCCACGCCCTGATCCCCTATCTGTACGAGCAGTTTGTCAGGGCACGCGAGGAGAATGACCTGCTCTTTACCCCGCTCGCGCTTGCTTACCCGTCGGATCGCCGCGTCCGCACCGTGGAGGACCAGCTCCTGCTCGGCGACGCGCTCATGATCGCGCCCGTCTACATCCAGAATGCCGTCGGCCGTTACGTCTACCTGCCCGAGCCCATGACCCTCTGCCGCTTCCGCAGCGTCACGGATTACGACCGCCTGGAACTGTCGGCCGGCGACCATTACATCGACCTCGCGCTGAACGAAGTCGCCATCTTCGTCCGTCCCGGCCATACCCTGGAAGTGACCGGCGATACGATCAGCATCCGCTGATCATACCCTCAGCATTCGCTGAGTGTGGGCCGTCCGGAAAGTTTTTGCTTTCCCTGTTGACATAATCAGTAAAGAGGTCTAAAATGACTGTGTTATGAAGGTAATGAGATTAAGAGTGGCTTGCGAGCCACTCTTAATTCGTGTTATGGCTTCATGCCGAAGGAGAACCCATGTCAGAAGCATCCAGGATCGAGGAGCGCACCGAAGCCCTCCTCACTCCGATCGCCGGAGCCCATGCCGTCCGCATCTACGATGTGGAATGGGTGAAGGAAGGCGGAGAGTTTTATCTGCGTGTCTACATCGACAAGGACACCGGCGTTACCATCGACGACTGCGAGGAAGTCAGCCGCGCGCTGTCCGATGCCCTCGATGCCGACGATTTCATTCCCGGGGCCTACATCCTCGAAGTCTCCAGTCCCGGACTCGGTCGCACGCTCCGCAAGGATCGCCATCTGCAGCAGAGCATCGGCGAGGAGGTCGAACTGAAGCTTTACAAGTCCATCGAGGTACCCGGTCCCAAGGGACCTGTAAAATGCAAGGAATTCACCGGCATTCTGGAAGGGTTTGACGCAGACACCGTCACCATCCGCGAAGGAGATACCTCCCGTCCGTGGAAGCGCGCCGAGATCGCGAGCATCCGCCTGACCGTGGACTTCTGATCCGACCATCATCCGGCCAATAAGCACGGAATATTCACAAAAGATCTGAAAGAAAAAATCAGTTTAATCAGTAATCATCAAAGAAAACGGAGGAAACGAAAAAAATGAACATCGATCTGATGGAAGCATTGGGCGCACTGGAAAGGGAAAAAGGAATCTCCAGAGATGTCCTGTTCGATGCGATTGAGAACTCTCTTCTGACGGCCTGCAAGAACCATTTCGGCAAGGCGGACAACGTGAAGGTTGAGATCAACCGCGAGACGGGAGACTACCTGGTCTACGCCGAAAAGGAAGTGGTCGAGACCCCGGAAGAAGTCGAAGATCCCCTGCTTCAGATCTGCCTCGAGGATGCGAAGAAGCTTTCCTCGTCCGTAAAAGTGGGCGATGTCCTCAATGTGGAAATCAAATCAAAGGAATTCGGCCGGATCGCGACCATGAGTGCCAAGAATGTCGTCCTTCAGAAGATCCGTGAGGAGGAGCGCAACGTCCTCTACAACCAGTACTTTGAGAAGGAAAAGACCGTGGTGACCGGCGTCGTGCAGCGCTACATCGGCCGCAACATCAGCATCAACCTCGGCAAGGCCGATGCCATGCTCAATGAGAGCGAGATGGTCAAGGGCGAAGAGTTCAAGCCGACCGACCGCATCAAGGTCTACGTGCTGGATGTCAAGAGCACCCCGAAGGGACCCCGCATCAATGTCAGCCGCACGCATCCGGAGCTTGTCCGCAAGCTTTTCGAATCCGAAGTATCCGAGATCGCGGACGGCGTTGTGGAGATCAAGAGCATTGCCCGTGAGGCCGGAAGCCGGACCAAGATCGCCGTATGGAGCAACAATCCCAACGTGGACCCCGTCGGCGCGTGCGTCGGTATGAACGGATCCCGTGTCAATGCCATCGTGGATGAACTCGGCGGCGAGAAGATCGACATCGTGAACTGGGATGAGAATCCCGGAACCCTCGTCCAGAATGCGCTCAGCCCCGCTTCCGTCATCGCCGTATTCGCAGATCCCGATGAGAAGACCGCCAAGGTCGTCGTGCCGGATGACCAGCTCAGCCTCGCCATCGGCAAGGAAGGCCAGAACGCACGACTGGCAGCAAAGCTGACCAATTACAAGATCGACATCAAGTCCGAGACCCAGGCCAAGGACGCACCCGGCTTCCGCTATGAGGATTACCTCTATGAGGACGAGTACTACGACGAGAACGGCGAATACATCGGAGACGATGCGTATGAGGAGGAAGTTCCCGCCGAAGGATCCGACGAGATCTCCGGAGACGAGCAGGCTTAAGCCGGACAGGAAGAAGCATGGAGAAGAAGAAACCTCTGAGAACATGTGTGGGCTGCGGACAGCAGAAGGACAAAAAGGAACTCATCCGGGTGCTGCGCGCCGCGGACGGGAGCTTTCTCCTCGATGCCACCGGCCGCGCCAACGGAAGAGGAGCCTATCTGTGCCCGGACGCGGACTGCCTGATGCAGGCGCAGAAGCGCAAGGGACTGGAACGCTCCTTCCGGCAGCCGATCCCCGCCGAAGTCTATCGGCAGCTTTCGGAGGAGCTTGGGAGGCTTTCGGAAAATGAGTAACAGACAGGATAAGGCGCTGTCCCTGCTGGGACTGGCGGCCAGGGGCAGAAATCTGACCAGCGGAGAAGCACAGGTTCTGGACGCGATCCGAAGCGGCGAAGCGCTGCTGGTGGTGGTGGCGGAGGATGCCTCGGACAATACGAGAAAGCTTTTTCGGGACAAATGTGCCTACTATGAAGTCCCCTTTCGGGAATACGCCACGAAAAATGCACTGGGCGAGGCCATCGGCAGGGAATACAGATCCAGTGTGTGCGTGACCGAGCCGGGACTTGCGGAAAAGATACAGACCTACATAGATACAAATTCAGGTAATTAAGGGAGAGTAACATGGCAAAGATTGTGATCAAAGATCTGGCAACGGAGCTGGGATTGTCCAATAAGGACGTACTGGCGATCGCTGCCGAGAAGGGAATCGAGGCAAAGGCTTACAACAGCTCCGTAGAGGAGTCGGATGCGGCTAAGATCCGTGCCGCAGCCAAGGGAGAGAAGAGCCCTGCGCCCGCGAAAAAGGAGAAGGAGGCCGCAGCGCCCGCAAAGGAAGCGCCCAAGGCAGCCGGACCGGCCGATGCCGGGAAGGCACCCGAGCAGAAGGCTCCGCAGGAGAAAGCTCCGCAGGAGAAAGTTCCGCAGGAGAAGCAGGGATCCGCTTCCGGAGCTCCGAAGGCGCCCCAGGGCGGCAGCCGTCCGCAGGGACAGGGGCAGCCGGCACAGGGGCAGCAGCCTCCCAGAAAAAAGAATATCAGCATGGTATTCAATCCGCAGTACTCCCGCATGGGCGGGGGCCAGAGACCTTCCGGGGCCCAGGGCGGAAGAAACAACGGAAACGGGGCCGGTGGCGGTAATTACCGCGGCGGCAGTAATAACGGCACCCGTCCGCAGAATAACAATTTTGCCAGAACTCCGATCAAGCCTCTGACACCTCCTTCCGCCACTCCCAGCGTGAATATGGTGCCCGAACATCACAATCAGCCGAAGAAAGAAACACCGGTGACGCCGGTACAACCTACTGCAGCGCCGGCTCAGACGCCCGCAGCCAATGCGGGTCATACGCCTGCTCAGAATCCGGCACCCGCGCAGCAGCCCCGCAGCGAGCGTCCCGCCACTGCCCGCCCCGAACAGGGCTCCGGTTACGGGACCACCCGGCCTGCAGGCGCAGGCTCCGGGAGAGATTCCAGAGACTCCAGAAACTTCCAGGGACGGCCGCAGGGTCAGCAGAATGCAGGAAGGAGCGCAGGAAATGGCGGCAGAAACTTCGGGGACCGGCAGCAGGGTGCAAATGGCCAGAGACCTTATCGCCAGGGGGCGGAAGGCGGCCAGGGCGGTCAAAGGGGCGGCTACGGCACTGCAGCTCCTGGCCGCGGCTTTAATAATAGCGGCAGAGGTCAGAGACCAGCTGGGGGACCGGGAAATTCCTATGGTAACGGACGCCCGCAGCCGGGTAAGAGCTTTGGCGGACAGGCTCCCGCTCAGGGGGAGAAGACCCGCGACCAGCGCAGAAAAGGAAACGACCGCAGAAAAGATATAGTCTATACCGAGGACGATGAGAAGATGCAGAATCGTCCCGGCCGCTTCATCAAGCCCGTGAAGAAGGCGGAGGAGGTCGTGGAGGAAGTGATCAAGGTGATCACCCTTCCCGAGACCATCACCATCAAGGATCTTGCGGAAAAGATGAAGCAGCGTCCCGCGGATATCATCAAGAAGCTTTTCCTGGAAGGCAAGGTGGTGACGCTCAACCAGGAGATTTCGTTTGAAGACGCGGAAAATATCGCGATGGAGTACGACATTCTCTGCGAGCACGAGGTGAAGGTCAATGTCATCGAAGAGCTGCTCAAGGAGGACGAGGACGCCGAGGAGACGATGGTTCCCAGACCGCCCGTGGTCTGTGTCATGGGTCACGTCGATCACGGTAAGACCTCCCTGCTCGACCGGATCCGCGATACCAGTGTGACGAGCGATGAGGCCGGCGGCATCACCCAGGCCATCGGTGCCTATACCGTCAATGTCAAGGATCGCAGCATTACCTTCCTTGATACGCCCGGTCACGAGGCATTTACCGCCATGCGTATGCGCGGTGCCAATTCCACCGATATCGCCATCCTGGTGGTCGCAGCCGACGACGGTGTCATGCCGCAGACGGTGGAAGCCATCAACCATGCGAAGGCCGCGGAAGTGGAGATCATCGTCGCGGTCAACAAGATCGATAAGCCCTCCGCAAATGTGGAGCGTGTAAAGCAGGAGCTTAGCTCCAATCATAACCTGGTGCCCGTGGAATGGGGCGGAAGCACGGAGTTTGTGCCCGTTTCCGCCAAGTCCGGCGAGGGGATCGACACCCTGCTGGAGACCATCCTTCTGACCAGTGACATGCTGGAGCTGAAGGCAAATCCGAACCGCCGTGCGAGAGGTCTGGTCATCGAGGCTCAGCTCGACAAGGGGCGTGGTCCGGTGGCAACCGTTCTCGTGCAGAAGGGTACCCTGAAGGTCGGCGACTTTATCTCCGCGGGTGCTTCCCACGGTAAAGTACGTGCCATGATCGATGACAAGGGACGTCGTGTCAAGGAGGCAGGACCTTCCGTTCCCGTGGAGATCCTGGGCCTTTCCGCAGTGCCCGAGGCAGGCGAAGTCTTCCTCGCGCACGAGAATGACAAGACGGCCAAGTCCTTCGCCGAGACCTACATGGCGGAGAACAAGCAGAAGAAGATCGAGGAGACGCAGGGCCGCATGAGTCTGGAGGATCTGTTCTCCAAGATTCAGGAGGGCAATCTCAAGGAGCTCAATGTGATCGTCAAGGCCGATGTACAGGGTTCGGTCGAGGCGGTCAAGGAGAGCCTGGTGAAGCTGTCCAACGAGGAGGTCGTGGTGCGCTGCATCCACGGCGGCGTCGGTGCCATCAACGAGTCCGATGTCAACCTTGCGAGCGCTTCCGATGCCATCATCATCGGCTTTAATGTCCGTCCCGACGCTACCGCCAAGGAGAAGGCGGAGCAGGAGAACGTGGACGTCCGTCTCTACGATGTCATCTACAAGGCAATCGAAGATATCGAGAAGGCCATGAAGGGCATGCTCGATCCCGTATTCGAGGAGAAGATCATCGGTCACGCCGAGGTGCGTCAGATTTTCCGGGCTTCCGCGATCGGCAATATCGCCGGTTCCTATGTCCTCGACGGAGAGATCCAGAGAGGCTGTAAGGTCCGCATCACCCGCCAGGGCGAACAGGTCTGGGAGGGCGAGCTTGCTTCCCTCAAGAGATTCAAGGACGATGTGAAGGAAGTAAAGACCGGCTTCGAGTGCGGCCTTGTCTTTGAAGGCTTCGACAAGATGCAGGAGCTGGATATCGTCGAGGCTTACATTATGGTCGAGGTGGCCAGATAATGAGAAAAAACAGTATCAAGAATACCAGAATCAACGGGGAGGTGCAGAAGGTCTTGAGCGAGATCATCCGATCGGAGATCAAGGACCCGCGCATCAGCCCCTGGACCAGTGTGGTGGCCGTGGAGGTGGCGCCGGATCTGAAGACCTGCAAGGCCTGGATCTCCGTGCTCGGGTCGGAAGCCGACCGCAGACACACGCAGGAGGGGCTTCAGAGCGCAGCCTCCTTCATCCGCCGAGAGCTGGCACACACGCTGAATATGCGCTCCACGCCCGAGATCACGTTCATCATGGATCAGTCCATTGAGTACGGGGTCAACATGTCCCACCGGATCGACGAGGTCATCGCGGAGGATGAGAGCCACCATGTGGCGGATCCATCCGAAGAGGAGGCGGAGAACGACTCCGGGGACGCGTCGGACGAGGCGTAACGAAAAGTGGGCTTGGCCCAACAGAGGTTTACATAATTTATGATAGATTTGATTAAGGAATGTGAGGGAGCCGCCAAAATCGGGATCAGCGGACATGTGCGGCCGGATGGAGATGCCATCGGGTCCTGCCTTGCGCTGCGCCGTTATCTTGCCAATGCATTTCCGGATGCGAAGATCACGGTGAATCTGGAGCAGCCGCCCCGCATTTTCCATGAGCTCGTCGGATACGATGAGGTACGGACGGATTTTGCTCCGGAGGACGAGCCCTACGATGTTTATTTTGCGCTGGATTGCAACCGGGAGCGTCTCGGCCCCGCGGGTACCTATTTTGACAGCGCACGCAAGAAGATCAACATAGATCACCATGTCAGCAACCCCGGCGAAGGAGAGATCCATCTGGTCCTGCCCGAGATCAGTTCCACGGGGGAGCTTCTCTACACGCTCTTTGATGAGAAGTACATGGACCGGGAGATCGCGCTGGCACTGTATGTCGCGATCATTCACGACACGGGCGTCTTCCAGTACTCCTGCACTTCGCCGGACACGATGCGCGTGGCGGCCAGGCTGATGGAATACGGGTTTGATTTTCCCCGTATGATCAAGGAGACCTTCTACGAGAAGACCTATCTGCAGTCCCAGATCATGGGACGCTGCCTGATGGAGAGCGTTCGTTTCATGAACGGGCGCTGCATCGTAAGCGTCGTGGACAAGCGGACGGCGGAATTCTACGGAGTCCTTCCGAAGGACTATGAGGGCATTGTCAATCAGCTGATCAATATCAAGGGCGTGGACTGTGCGCTCTTCCTGTACGAGACGGATACGCTGGAATTCAAGGTAAGCCTGCGCTCCACCCCCGCGGTGGACGTCTCGAAGGTGGCATCGTACTTCGGCGGAGGCGGGCATGTGCGCGCGGCCGGCTGTACGATGAAGGGAACCTTCCACGACTGCGTCAATAATCTGTCGCAGCGCATTGCGGAGCAGTTCCCGGATGCGGAATAAGACCTGAGGTCATCCCCAGGAGCGACCCACGGGGGATGCCTCGTGGGTTTTTTCATGAAACATGAGGTGAGCATGGATCAGTACAACGGCATCCTGAATGTGTATAAGGAGAAGGGCTATACCTCCTTCGATGCGGTGGCGCATCTTCGCGGGATCCTGCACCAGAAGAAGGTGGGGCACACCGGGACGCTGGATCCCATGGCCACCGGAGTCCTGCCCGTCTGTCTCGGCAAGGGAACCAAGGTCTGCGGAATGCTTACGGACTGGGACAAGGAGTATGTCACCGAGCTTCGGCTGGGGCAGGTGACGGATACGCTGGATGTGACGGGGACCCTGATCGGCGGGGACCCGCAGGCGGCGCTGGCGCTCCCGGAGGAGGAGATCGTCCGGGCCGTGCACGCCTTTGACGGAGGGTACGATCAGATCCCCCCGATGTATTCCGCTCTGAAAAAGGACGGGAAACGTCTTTACGACCTGGCGCGGGCCGGGATAAGCGTCGAGCGCAGCGCGCGGAGCGTACGCCTCTACGAGCTGGAGATCCTCGGGATCAGCCGCGAAGAGGTGCCGGTGGTCAGACTCCGGGTCCTGTGCAGCAAGGGAACCTACATCCGGAGCCTGTGCGATGACATCGGAGCGCGCCTCGGATGCGGCGGCACCATGCAGAGTCTGGTGCGGACCAGGGTCGGTCCCTTTACGCTGGAGGGGGCCAGAACCCTTGGAGCGATCGAAGCGGCCAGGGATCTTGCGCTGGAGCGGGGAGACGTGGCCTTTACGGACAGCCGCGGGAATGCGTGTCCATCGCCGGAGAGCCTCGGGGTAGCCGGGATCGATTCGCTTTTTGCGGATCTGGCACCGGCACAGGTGAAGGCAGAGGGCGTGAAACCGCTGCAAAACGGCAACAAGCTCGCACCGGATCTTCTGGAGCTTTCGGAGGACGGGGCGGCATCTGCTGCGGAGGGGACGGAGCGCGTCCGCCTCTATTTTCCGGACGGGACCTTTGCCGGCATCTACGCATGGGACGGGAAGGAGTACCGGCCCGAGAAAGTGTTTCTGTGAGACAGGGAGAGAAGAATGAGATACAACGCTTTTATCAGTTACCGCCACTCGGAACTGGATATGTTTGTCGCCAAGCAGGTGCACCGGAGACTGGAAACCTTTGATGTGCCTGCAAAAGTGCGTAAAATGACCGGAAGGAAGAAGATCGAGCGCGTGTTCCGTGACCAGGAGGAGCTCCCCATCGGAAGCGATCTGGGGGATAATATCCGCACGGCGCTGGAGAATTCCGAATTCCTGCTGGTGATCTGTTCTCCGCGCACGCCCCAGTCCTACTGGGTGCAGACGGAGATCCGGACCTTTATCGAGATGCACGGCAGGGAGAATGTCCTGGCGATCCTCATCGAGGGAGAGCCCAACGAATCCTTCCCGCCCGAGCTGCTCACCGATGAGAACGGCAATCCGGTGGAGCCGCTGGCGGCCGATGTCCGTGGCAGCGATCCCGCGGAGGTGAAAAAGAAGCTAAAGACGGAGATCATGCGCCTGGCCGCACCGCTCCTGCACTGCTCCTACGACGATCTGCGCCAGCGCCACAGAGAGCGCAAGATCCGCAGGATCATCGCGGCGATGAGTACCGGGATGGTGCTTCTGGCCGGGATCGCCGGATTTTCCATCTATACCGCCCGTACCGTGCAGAAGGCGGCGGAGGAGATCCGGAGGGCCAACATCGAGATCCAGAAGGCTTCCGATCAGGTGAAGGCTGCGGCGGAGGAAGTGGAGCGGAACTTCCGCGGCAAGCAGATCAGCCAGTCCAGATATCTGGCAGACACGGCCCTGCAGCTTCTGGGTTCCGGCGACCGCATGACGGCGATCGCGGTGGCGCTGGAGGCGCTTCCCGCCGGCGGAAGCCGCGTACAGACCACGGAGGAAGGGATTCCTACGGATCAGGACCGCCCCTATGTGGCCAAGGCGGAGTATGCCCTCAACAGGACCCTGTATGCCTATTTCAACGGAGATGACCTGAATCCGGATCGCCAGGTGACGCTGGATCTGCCCGTGGATGATTTTACGTTCAACCAGGCGGGGGACAAGATCATCGCCTACGATCAGGGCGACACGGTCTATGTGTTTGAGACGGGGGAGGGGCGTCTGCTCTTTCGCAGGGAGTCCCCGGTGAATGAAGACTATACCCTCAAGAGTCTGGTGAATGCCATCCTGACCGTGGACGATCATGTACTGCTCGTCTATTCGGATCAGGCGGAGTGCTTTGATCTGGAGGGGAATCTTCTCTGGTCCGCGGATTATGCGGAAACCGTGGATGATGCCGCCTATTCCGCGCAGTCCGACACGCTGGCGCTCACGACCGACCGGTATGTGGATTTTTACCGCGGAAACGGAACGAAGGTCTCCCGCTTTGAGAGCCCGGAGGAGGAAAACCGTACCATGTACGGAGTCACCGCGTTTTCCGAGGACGGATCGCTATTTGCGGCGGGCTATTACAAGTCAAGATTTTCCTTCTTCGATGGGGAGGAGGACACCGAGGAAAACAACCGGGTGGCCCTGATCAACGTGGCGACCGGCGAAGGCAGGTCCCTGACGGTCTCCCCGGGATATATTTCGAAGGTATTGTTCCTGGAGAACGATCGTCTGGCTGCAGCGGTCTTTGAAGAAGATGAGAACATGATCCTGACGGGCAACGGCACGATGGACTGTGTGGATCTGGAAAGCGGCAGTCTTCTGTGGCAGACGGATTACTATTTCGTGGTCAATTCCTTCACCAGCAGCTCTCTGGATATGTTTTACCGTTCCTATCCGGACGGATCCGGCGGAGCGGTGTCCAATATCATTGTTACCTGCGGCCCGGGCCTGCGGACCATAAGCGCGGAAACGGGAGAGATCACGTATTCCTATGAGACCGGCTCCGCGATCACCGGAAGGGCGCATGTTGTGGACAGCGGTCTGGTGATCGTGACGGAGCGAAGCGGTATGATCAGCTTCCTGGATGCCGATCAGGGGATCACCTATCCGGACAATGCGGAAGATACCGGGATGATCGTGACCAAGAGCATGGTGCGCAAGGGTTGCATGGTGATCAAGGGCTACCAGTCACCGAACCTGGTCTTTCTCAAGTATATGGAGGGGGACGGGAAGGAGGTGCTGAAGGAGTACAGCGCCTATGTGAACGAAGGAAAGATCTCGGACGACGGCTCCATGCTTGCCTGCGAGTGTTCCGATGACGGCAGGCTGGAGATCTTTGACGCGCAGACCCGGCAGCTGATCTATACCTTCTATCCCGAGGACCGCTACATCAGTTACTGGAACTTTACGCCGGAAGGGTGCCTGCTGGTCCAGGACGACGCGGGTCTGACCAGAGTGGATCCGAGGGACGGCACAAAGGTGGTCCTCAAGGAGGAGCTGCAGGGTCTGACCCAGATCCGCTACTACCGGGATCTGCAAAAGCTCGTTTATTTCGGTACCCGCGGGATGGGACTGGTCGATGTTGAGAAAATGGAACTTCTCTGGAGCGATCCGTCCGATTTTCATCCGATCCGGATGGCGGCGCTGGGAGGAGCAGAGCAGGAGGTCCTCTGCAGCATCGACAAGGACAACCTGATCCATATCTGGAACCTGAAGGAGGATACCGTAGAGGTCGTGGATCTGCCGGAGCTCAAGACGCTGACCAGCCTGATGCAGGAAAACGGCATGGACATCAGCCCGGACGGAAACCTGATCGCGGTGTTCGGGATCGACGGAAATGCGAGGATCTATGATATCGCACAGGGCAAGGTGACGCACACGATCCCTTATGTGGCCAGAACCCGTGTTTTCCTGGCGTTTACGCCGGACGGGAAGCACCTGCTCATGCAGGGCGATGACTATTTCTTCCGTGTGTATGACCTGGAGGCGGATGCCTTCTCCTATCTGTCCGATGAACAGTTCTATACGATCTCCGGAGTGAAATACGACGAGGAGAACCATCTGGTCCTGGTATATGCGGGATCCAATCTCTATCTGTTGCAGGAAGGCAGCTTTGCATGTATCTGCGAGATCCCCGGTGGAATGGATGCCCATCTGGAGACCGGGCGCGTTCTGGCGCATGTGTACCGGACCGTGTATCTGTTCCCGTACCGTGATCTGGCGGAGCAGATGGAACTGGCCAAACAGACCCTGGGGGATTACACACTGACCGAGGAGATGCGCACGCAGCTGAACATTGACTGACGGCGGCGATGCGGGAAAGGATGGGGAGACCATGGAGTTAAAGGATTTAAACGGGTATGAGGAGATCGTCATACAGTGCCATGACAATCCGGACGCGGATGCACTTGGGTCCGGATATGCGCTTCTTACGTACTTTCAGAGCAAAGGGAAGCGTGTCCGTTTCATCTACAGCGGAAGATCCCCCGTTTCCAAAAGCAATTTAAAGCTCCTGCTCCTGGAGCTTCAGATCTCCGTGACCTTTGTGAAGGACGCGGAAAGCTTTGTCCGGTTTCTCGCCGACTGGCGAAAGGAGGACGGAGCAGCGCCCGGGAACGCGGAGGAAGGTCCGCAGCTTCTCCTCATGACGGATTGTCAATACGGGGAGGGAAATGTCACGCGGATGCCGGCGCAGACGGTGGCGGTCATCGATCACCATCAGGTGAGCCGCGCGCTTCCCGCGCTCTCCGAGGTGCGCAGCAATCTGGGCAGTGCCTGCACCATCGTGTGGGATCTGCTGCGCAGGGAAGGAGAGCATCCGGAGACGGACTGGAAACTGGCAACGGCGCTGTATTACGGCCTTTTTACCGATTCCAACGGCTTTACGGAGCTGCGCCATCCGCTGGACCGCGACATGCGCGAAGCGCTCCCCTTTGATTCGAATCTGGTGAAGCGTCTGTGCAATTCCAACATGTCTCTCGAGGAGATGAAGGTGGCGGGCGTGGCCCTGATCTCCAATGAGTACCATGAGATCCACCGCTATGCGATCATTCAGGCGGAGCCCTGTGATCCGAACATTCTCGGCCTGATCAGTGATTTTGCGCTCTCGGTCGATTCGGTGGACCTGTGCCTGGTCTACAGCATTCTCCCGGCCGGGGTGAAGTTTTCCATGCGAAGCTGCATCCGTGAGTCGCGGGCCAATGAGGTGGCGGCGTACCTGGCGGAAGGGATCGGCTCCGGCGGCGGGCACCTCGACAAGGCGGGCGGATTTTTGCAGAAGGAGCTCATCGCCGGACAGTACGAGGAGTATGCGGACGCGGATGCGGACCGGAAGGGGCGCCTTCTCAAGGAAATCCTGCGCGCGCGCATGGAGGCATATTTTGACAGCTTTGACGTGATCGATGTGCGCAGGGATACGCTCGCGGAGTCGGATACGATGCCTTATCACAAGATCCCGATGGAGGTGGGCTATGTGAAGGCGACGGATGTGGCTCCCATCGGCGGCAATATCCTGATCCGTACGCTCGAAGCGGATATTCCGCTGAAGGTGGAGGAGGATCATTATATCATGATCGGCATCAAGGGGGAGGTTTATCCCATCCATGAGGCCAAGTTCCTCGCGAGCTATGAAAAATCGGACGACCCCTATACGCTGCAGCTCGAATACGAGCCCAAGGTGATCTGTGACGGAAAGGATGTTCCGCTGATGCCGGTCGCAAAAAAGTGCCGGACCACGGGGACGTCCCTGATCCGGGCTCGGAGGCTGGATAAGGCGATGAAGGTCTTTACCGAGTGGGACCGGGAAGGGTATATGCACGGCAAACCGGGGGATTATGTGGCCTGCCGCGCGGATGATCCGAGCGATATCTATATCATCGACGGGGACGTTTTTGCCAAGAGCTACGCCCCGGATTAAAGGACAGGAAAGGACAGTTTCCGGTACATGGAGATCATTGCGGGAACAGACCGGTTTTACATTGAGGCGGAGACCGCCGTGGCCATCGGCAAGTTTGACGGTGTGCACTGCGGTCACAGAAGGCTGATCGAGGAACTGGTCGCACAGAAAAAAAACGGGCGCAAAGCCTGCATATTTACCTTCGATCCCTCGCCCGGCGTACTTTTCGGGACCTCGGACGGGAAGGAACTGACGACGCGGGAAGAAAAGCGCCTGATCCTGCAGAATCTGGGAGTCGACCTGCTGATCGAGTATCCGCTGGACCGGGAGAACGCGGCGGTGGATCCGGCGGATTTTGTGCGGAATATCCTGATGGGGCAGCTCAGTGCGCGCTTTGTGGCAGCAGGCCCGGATCTGTCCTTCGGACGTGGCGGAAAGGGTGATATCGCGCTGCTCCGGCAGATCGCACCCGAAGGGGAGATGGAGGTGCGCGAGATCCCGAAGATCCGGATCGGCCTGGAGCGTCCGCTGGCGCCGGAAAAGGAGCAGGAAGCGGACGGGGAAGCGGACCGGTCCGTGATCGTCAGCTCCACGCTGGTGCGCCGTCTGGTGGAACAGGGGCGCATGGAGGAGGCAAATGCCGCCCTCGGGATGCCCTATCCGGTCTTGGGCCGGGTGGAGCACGGGGCGCATCTGGGACACAGCATCGGCTTTCCGACGATCAACCTTCCGCTGCCCGAATCCAAGCTCCTGCCGCCTTACGGGGTGTATGCCTCCACTGCGCTGATCCGCGGGCGCCAGGTGCGGGCCATCACGAATATCGGCTGCAAGCCGACGGTGCGCGAAGATGCATCGCCTCTGGCGGAAACCTATCTCTATGACTTTTCGGAGGAGGTCTACGGCGAGGAGGTGCTGGTCATGCTGCGCTCCTTCCGGCGCCCCGAGCGGAAGTTTTCCGGCCTGGAGGATCTGCGGGCTCAGCTTGCGCGGGACATCGAAGACGGCCGGAAAATGTGAAACCTGTGTGAAAAAGGATTTAGGGGCTTGAAAGAACTTTCCCTCGACCTATATAATAGAGAACGAGCAAAGAAAGAGGGTAAAGAAGAATGAGTCTGAGTACTGTTTTTTCCATGGCCGCGGGCCTTGGGCTGTTCCTGTACGGAATGCATCTGATGAGCAAGGCCATCGAGACGGTGGCCGGTACGCGATTGAGGCGTATCCTTGAAATTTTCACCACCAACCGCTTCTCCGGACTGGTGGTCGGTGTCGTATTCACTGCCGTAGTGCAATCTTCCTCCGCCTGTACGGCCATGGTCGTCAGCTTCGTCAATGCCGGGCTGATGAACCTCTACCAGGCTGCGGGCGTCATCTTCGGTGCCAATATCGGTACCACCGTCACTTCCCAGCTGGTTTCCTTCAATCTGTCGCAATACGCGCCCGTGATCCTGCTTGCGGGTGTGATCGTCACGATGTTTTCGAATCGGCAGAGAGTGAAGGAATGGGGCGAGGTCATCGTCGGTTTCGGTATCCTGTTCCTGGGACTGTCCACCATGTCTTCCGCCATGGCTGCCATGAAGACGGAGCCTCTGATCGTGAATACGCTCCGCTCTCTTACGAATCCTGTTCTGGCTACGCTCATGGGCCTGGTGATCACTTCCGTGGTACAGAGCTCGTCCGTGACCGTATCCATCGTCCTGCTCCTCGCACAGCAGGATCTGCTCGAGCTTCCCATCTGTCTGTATATCATCCTGGGGTGCAACATCGGTGCCTGCTCCACGGCCCTGCTGGCTTCCCTGTCCGGTAAGAAGGACGCCAAGCGCGCGGCGCTGATCCACTTCTGGTTCAATGTCATCGGCACGATCCTGATCTATATCATTCTGGCTTTTGCGATGGATCCGGTGATCCGCCTGATCCAGTCCGTATCCGCCGACAATGGAAGATTCGTGGCAAATGCGCACACGCTGATCAAGATCTTCCAGGTCATCGTCCTGTTCCCGTTCATCAAGCCCATCGTGAAGCTGGCGAGTGCCACGGTGCGCGGAGAGGACAAGAAGGTCGGCTACCGCGAGAGCTACCAGCTCAAGTTCATCGGCGAGAAGGTGGTCTTCAATCCCGCGACGGCCGTCGTGGAGGTCGTCAAGGAGCTCGACCGCATGGCTTCGCTTGCGAGCGAGAATCTCAACCGCTCCATGAATGCGCTGATCACGCTGGATGAGGAGGATATCGAGGAGACCTATGAGGTCGAGAAAAATATCAATTTCCTGAATCATTCGATCACGGCGTATCTGGTCAAGATCAACCAGTCCCCGCTTCCGATCGATGACCTGAAGAGCATCGGTGCACTTTTCCATGTGGTAAATGACATCGAACGCATCGGTGATCACGCGGAAAATATGGCGGATGCCGCTCGTCAGCGCAAGGAGAACGGCGCCACCTTCAGCAAGCAGGCCCAGAAGGAGCTCGGCGAGATGCTGGACATGGTCAACACGATCATTCAGTACGCGGTGGAGATCTTTGCGACCAGCAACGAGCGCCATGTGAAGGACGTGGAGGAGCTCGAGGAGCGCATCGATGCAAAGGAGCGCGAGCTCCAGGAGAAGCACATCGAGCGTCTGACCCGCGGGGAGTGTACGCCCGAGGCGGGCATGATCTTCTCGGATGTGGTCACCGGACTCGAGCGTGTGGCGGATCATGCGACCAATATCGCGTTTGCCACGATCGAGGACGAGGACGGCAAGCAGCGGATGCATTGAGCGGAAATGTAACCGCTTGCAGGGAGCTGTGCGCCCGCATTCCAAACCTCGCGAACCCGCATGGGGACGGCGTTTTGCCGGGGTTGACAAGGGGTATGTCTTCTTATATAATATATTTGTAATATTTTTGTAACAAACCTTGTTTTCTTTGTATTTCAGAGGACGGGGAACCGATATCAGTGGGGAAGATATGGTGAGATCAGATTTTGTACTGAAAACGATTACAGGAGTCCTGCTTACCGCAGGACTTGTATTTGCAGACGCTGCATATGCCAAGGCGGATACCGCCAGCTCCATCATCGGTGGGGCGGGAGTCTCCGCAGTTACGGAATCCCGGGAACTGACCGAGGATGAGCTCATTGCTCTGGCGGAAGGCTCCGAGGGATCTTTTTATGGCTATACCAATATCGGGATCTGCAATGTGTCCGAGGGTAACCTGAACGTGCGGGCGGCCGGTGCCTCCGATGCACAGATGCTCGGGAAGCTTCCGCGGAACGCAGCCTGCGAGATCCACTATGTGGATGAGAACGGCTGGGCACAGATCACGTCCGGCGAAGTCAACGGCTGGGTCAATTCGGAATATCTGCTCACGGGCGCGGAGGCGAGAGTCCGGGCACATGAGCTGGTGCGTACCGTTGCGCTGGTCCAGACGGACGGTCTGAACGTACGCGAGGAGCCCAGCACCGATTCTGCGATCCTGACCCAGATGCTGAAGGGGCAGGAGCTGGAGTTTGTCCAGATCCTGGACAACGGCTGGATCGAGGTGACGATCGACGCCGATACCGCCTATGTATCCGGCGATTATGTCGAGATCACCGATATTCTTGACACGGCGATCACCATGAGTGAGCTGCTGTACGGTCAGGGCATCTCCGATACGAGAGTCAATATCTGCGAATATGCGAAGCAGTTCGTCGGTAACCCCTATGTATGGGGCGGCACCAGCCTGACGAAGGGCGCCGACTGTTCCGGATTCGTCATGCAGATCTTCAAGAAGTACGGCTACCGGCTGAGTCATTCCTCCAGAGCGCAGGCGAATGAGGGAACCAAGATCAAGTTCTCCCAGATCAAGCCCGGCGACCTGGTATTCTACGGCAACGGACGCGGCACCATCAATCATGTGGCCATCTACCTCGGCAACGGCCAGGTAATCTCCGCATCGAGCCCGAAGACCGGAATCCGTATCAGCCCTTACAATTACCGTACGCCTCTGAAGTATGTAAATGTCATCGGAGATTGATCCGAAAACTGTTTACATTCCATGCTTCATGTGTTATAGTACACTTTGTGTGTTGTGCGGACACTCGGAGATCGGCTTCTCCGGCCATCGCTTAGTGTCTCGTGAAATGTAGAAATCCGGAGCGGACACACAGCCCGGACAAAAGAAGCGCGTAAAGCGCACAGGAGGATAATATGATTTCCAAAGAGAAGAAGACCGCCATCATGAACGAGTATGCAAGAACCCCCGGTGACACCGGTTCACCCGAGGTACAGGTTGCAGTGCTCACCGCGAGAATTCAGGAGCTGACCGCCCATCTGAAGGACAACCCGAAGGACCATCACTCCCGCCGCGGCATGCTTAAGATGATCGGTCAGAGACGTGGCCTGCTGGATTATCTTAAGGCAAAGGATATCGAGAGATACCGTGCCCTGATCGAGAAGCTGGGCCTGAGAAAGTAATCATCATTTGCCTTTACCAAAGAGAATGGGAAAGTATGCCATACGCGTATTTTTTCATTCTTTTTGCGTAATGAGCCATACAACGGTAACCCGGAACAGAAAGCAAAACCGAGACCGCTGAAAAGCAGATGAGCAAAGGTTCGCCTGTTTTTCAGTAGTTTCGGTGCCTTCTGTTCCCTGATATAATTTCAGCCGCAAGGCTAAAGGAGGAACTATGGCATACAGGACCTATGAACTGGAACTGGCCGGCAGAACCCTGAAGGTCGACATCGATCGCGTGGGTAAGCAGGCAAATGGCTGCGCGTTCATGCACTACGGTGACACCACCGTTCTGTGTACCGCAACCGCATCGGAAAAGCCTCGTGACGGGATCGATTTCTTCCCTCTGAGCGTTGAGTACGAGGAGAAGATGTACTCTGTGGGTAAGATCCCCGGAGGATTCAACAAGAGAGAGGGAAAGGCAAGCGAGAATGCGGTTCTGACCAGCCGTGTCATCGACCGCCCCATGCGCCCTCTGTTCCCCAAGGACTATCGCAACGATGTCACCCTGAACTGCATGGTGATGAGCGTCGACCCGAATACCCGCCCCGAGCTGGTAGCTATGCTGGGTGCTGCCATCTCCACCTGCATTTCCGATATTCCCTTTGACGGCCCCTGTGCCATGACCCAGATGGGTATGGTAAACGGCGAGTTCATCGTGAACCCCAACCAGGAGCAGTGGGCAAAGGGCGACCTGAAGCTGACGGTTGCTTCCACCCGTGAGAAGGTCATCATGATCGAGGCCGGTGCCAACATCATCCCCGAAGCAAAGATGATCGAAGCCATCTACAAGTGCCACGAGGTCAACCAGACCATCATCGCATTCATCGACCGGATCGTTGCAGAGTGCGGCAAGAAGAAGCACGAGTACACCAGCTGTGCGGTTCCCGCAGAGCTGTTCGAGGAGATCAAGAAGATCGTTCCTCCCGCCGAGATGGAGACCGCTGTCTTCACCGACGAGAAGCAGGTACGCGAGGAGAACATCCGCAACATCACCGCAAAGCTGGAAGAGGCATTTGCGGACAACGAGGAGTATCTTGCAGTGCTGGGCGAGGCAATCTACCAGTACGAGAAGAAGACCGTCCGCAAGATGATCCTGAAGGATCACAAGCGTCCCGACGGCCGTGAGATCACCCAGATCCGTCCTCTGTCTGCAGAGGTTGATATCATCCCCCGTGTGCATGGTTCCTCCATGTTCACCCGCGGACAGACCCAGATCTGTGATGTCGTCACCCTGGCACCTCTTTCCGAGGCACAGAAGGTGGACGGCCTGGATCCCAACGT